>Ga0209589_1002257_pt1 | contig 33205 bp, 19 predicted proteins | sample CowpeawhiteBW_FD_187525 | JGI IMG/M metagenome (GOLD analysis project Ga0209589, IMG submission 187525) | Root nodule microbial communities of legume samples collected from California USA - Cow pea white BW (SPAdes) (version 2) | ecosystem: Host-associated > Plants > Roots > Nodule | place: USA...
AAAAAAAAAAAAAAAAAAAAAAAATTTTAAAAAATTGAAAATAAAAAAAAAAAAAAAAAAAGACCCTGAAAATTAGAGTTTGATAGATTTAAAATTTTACCTTGCTGTACAAATCTGACCATTAGTAGACCCTCAACAGACACTCCCCTCGGGTGACTGTTTGGGAGAAGAAACTTCTGTGGTAGACTGGGGATCTTCATTTGGTTCCATTTCCACAAGCTCCAAACCATTTCTAGTTTCAGAATTTTTATTCTCACCATTTGATTCAATCCCTTCTTGGTCCACAGAGTTTCCTGATTTTTCTTTAGAATGGTCATCTGAATCTAAGGGCTCCTTGGAAGCAGATAGAGATCGTTCTCTACCACCAGTCGCATTACTAGAAATAGTAGGTGTCAACCACATGAATTTCAGATTCTGTTCATTCCAACATTTACCATTACTAAATGCCCTCTCAGCTGCCCAACGAGTAGTGAAAGTTATATGAGCCTCTTGTTGGCTACTATCATTTGTTTGCCCGTCTTCTAGCTCTACGGAGGAAAGTTCGCCATAAGGTGAGAAGTGCTCCTTCAAAGCTACAACCTAAAGGACAGCAATTTATTTAAGAAAAAATGGAATATGATGAGAAGACTACCTATCACTTAATAATGGTACATTAACAAATCTGAGACGTGACCATATAAATGCATAAACTTCAAATAAACCATGCATAGACTTCTACAAATTAACATAAAAATCATTTTATTTCCATCTGATACATAACAAATGATCTTATGTAAGATTTCTTACTGAAAAACAATTCTACAAGATATACTTCACTTGGGGTTCTAGGTTTGATAAGATGAGACCAGCCAACAAAGCATATTTCATGCAACGTAATGGTTCAACTTATCTAATTAATATTGTATTAGCGATCAAGACAACTTGCAAGGTCAAAAACTAATTGGTAGGGGCTCTTACAGATTAAAAATCCACTCCCAAGATACTGTGCTTTTTTTGTGAGATAATTTAATGTCATAGAAGAATAAGAAGCAAAAATGTGTTAGCAACATCAAGTGAATTAGAATATCATGCTATGGTTCAGACCAATTGCGAACTTATGTGAGTACAAATACAATTGATGTTAGATCAAGATGAGAATGGATTTGATAGTCTGTCCCTCCATGATTGTGATTTGATAACCAGGCTGCCATATTCATCTCATCAAATCCAATATGTCGGGAGTATACAGCATGTTGCATTTTCTCTAAACAGAAAATCAAGTGACCATTGACCAACTTGCAATTTATTAACTAAGGCTTCGAGTGGGGTATGCTGTGATTTATTAGAAACAAGCTCAACATCACTAAAATATACGATTCAGCTTGATGGAGAGAGTAAAGAGTTAATTAAGACTTTCCTTCAGGTTACTGAGAATACATGGGCATATTGCATAGACGTATTTTGTACTGCACTCCTAATCTAGTAGTATCTTTACAAAAGGAGATCATTTTATACACTCTATTCCATTACAGTATACTTTTTGCATTCTTTCTACCCCTTCACACAATGATGGTAGGAAACCTCTCTACACTAAGGAGTGGAAAGTAAATTGGCATGAAAAAAAGCGCAAGAGTTACATCATAGAGAGAAGGCACATGCTATAATTCTGTTCAATTTAGAAAGACGAAAAAGAAAGGAATAAATGGCAAATAACTTGGAAAAAGGACACTTAAAAAATGCCAACTTTATTCGTTCAATTCTGTTCTCTTATAATAATTATGATCTAAAAACTCTACTGCAATCCCCAACTACCCCTCTCTCCCCTCCACCCTCCACAGAAAAAGAAAAAAAAAAAGTACAGGTGGTTTGAAAAAATGAATCCCAATGGATCATGTTTCAGGGTATGAACTAATTTGACACTAAATACGAAAGTCAGCTATTACTAATCTCAACTAAAAAATAACTCTTTTAGAAAAAACCTCTTTTTGTCGGAACTTAATATCATGAATAAAAAGAAGACTCAGATTTATATTTTGTTTTGGTTCATTACAAAAGAAGTATCCTAAAATGGGTCTGACTTCAGAGTCCAGAAAGATAACAAAAGAGCAGAGACTACAACACTGATGGCACATGTTGGGATTTTTTATCAAAGTAAACTTTATCCAATAAATGTGAACATGTATGTGACACCAATATTTACTATTCTCAAATGAATGCATGTACGGGAACCTTATAGTAAACACAATTGCATAAACAAGGCGATCCATTGAAAAATTCTCCTATCTCTTGACTGCATAAGACATTGAGAATACTTACATTAGTTAGACCAGCTGGCAAAGGTGGGATGATACGAAATGCAGCAGGACGATTGTCCAATTTGTATCTATTTAGAGGGATTAATGATTGAATCGGGTGCTTCAAGCCTGTCGGTTCTTGCAGTCTTGCTGTTGTACTTGTTTTAGGACTTTGGGATACAGTATTGACCAGCTGTTTATTCTTATCAGCTGCTGCCTCTGTGTGTGGGGATGTCATACCACCTTCAGCATCCGATGATTGAGGAGGAGAAGCCAGTTTGGCAACATCAGACGCTGTGCCTAATTTGAGTCTCTTGGCAGCTTGCTCATTAGACAATTCACCCTTGAGTCCAGAAGCCTGTAATTAGAGCCCATATGATGAGGGAGGGAATGATGTCAATACAAGAAAGATGATAACAGAAAGTACTGGAGAATGATGAATATGCCTAACTTCTACGGCTCTTTGCCAACATAATTATGTAGAGTATTAAACTATGAAAAACATTTTATAAGATTCTACCAGATATACTTCGCTTAGACTTGGAAAGGGCAATATTGCTTGTTATTTGACATTAAAGTCTAAACCAATCACCACTAAAGGTATATTTAGCTTCTTAAAGGCAAAACATTATTAGCCTCCAAAACAATGTATAATCAACTAAAATTAAATTAAGGGTCTTTAAGTTTTACTTGTTTCTCAAATTTGTTCAACTGGCGCTTGAATTCATTGCGCTTCTGATCTAGCATTTCCTGCTTCTTGCGCAGTTCTTCCTTTAGATTCTCCAGGTTTACAAGCTTCTTCTGCAAAGGCGGTGGAACCTTGAGTCCATCAGTGTTGACAGGCTTAGGTTGATCAGTAGGTGATGATACTTCATATGTAGTCTTTGAAGCATCAGTGACAACAGGATGAGATGGAACAAAAGCAGGTGCTTGCCCACGGGGAGTTACAATCATGCCATTCCCAGTGTTGGTACTGTCACTGCGAATGCTATCACGATTAGCCCACCATAGCTTGATAAAACGATTACCCATTACAGCATCCGGTGCCTTCAAAGCAGCTTCAGCCTCTTCCCTCTTGGAGAATTGCACAAAAGCTCGTTCACTGTTCAATGGAATATAAATGTCAATAACTTCCCCAAACTTCTTAAAATGAGCTAGAAGTGCCTCTCTCTTGTTACTTTTATGAGGTATTCCATTTACAAATAGAGTACGCAATGCCTTTTGTGATGACTTTCGTATAGTACGCATACTATCAGTTTGTGCTTTCAAAGAGACGTCCAATGCTTTTGGCTCTGCATCATCTGCTATATTTTGCTTTACTTGAAAGGAAGCATTGTGAGCACCAACTAATTCATCGTTATCTTCCTTTAATTGATTCTCAGGATAATGAAAGGAACCCATTGCAGCGTTAGTTTTTTCTTTCATGTCAAATCTGTTTTTTGAACTACCAATTCTGGCCCAGACAGATGAACTGGCACCCTGTGAACTGATAGATGTTCTGGCAGCTCCAACTGGACAATCACCATCTGGAGCATCATTCAATATGGGCTCAGTTTCCTCATTCTTAGATGACTGAAGGTTTAGGAGCGCATTTGAAGGCTCCAGACCACTATCATTCCAAAGTGGTTGATCAGGATCATAAAGATCAGCTCCACTTGTGCAACCAGCAGGACCAGTAAAAGCACCATCCAATGTCAAACCATCATCATTGACTACAGACTTAGGAACTTTTCCAGGTAAACATTTGTTGTTCATCGAAGTGGTAGAAGCATTTACTGAATGTAAAGATTCAGATCCAGCAGGAGCTCCAATTAAGTGTGCACTTGGAAGCGAAACAGGAAGGTTAAACTGTGAAAGACTCTGAATTATGAACAACAAATTAATCTGTGAGTTTAACAATGAATCGAACCTTATAAAGAAAAATATTCATCACTACATCTAATCCAACCCCACAGTCAGTTCATACAATGTGTGAAATAAATACTAATATTGGATATTTGAAAATTCTATGAAATGCAAATGTGTTACAAAAAACCCAATAGTTTTATGTAAACATTCTATTCAAAAATAAATGCAAATATGTCAAGTTCGAGAGTGTTCATATAATATCACATTTTCAAAAAGCAATGCCACAAAACAGAAAGCATGGGGGAAAATTTTCATAACCGACATTATTTTAAAAATTTCCCCCTATCAATCCTGCATGATTTTATCCTTTATCAATATAAACTTGATGAATGACACATAACGTGAGAGGAACTGAGGAAAAACATACTTCAAAATCTGTAAAGCTAATTTTTAAATGTTGTAACTTCTTCTCATTGGCTGCCTTAATGTAAGTGTTAAAATATAAAACACATAGACATTGGACTATAAATCATGTATATACAAGATATTAGCTTATATAAATTGACTCACTACATTTATTATACATGAATAGAGGATATATTGTTTCTTCTAAATTAGAGGTTACATGGCTATAATAATAAACAAAATATATTATTCTGATTCTCAACAATAAGTTTCTCAATTCACAAATTACTTCAACTAAGACCCATTTATGTTTTCAGTGTTTGGTGTTGCATTTTATGATAAATGTATTTAATATATTATAATGTAAGCCATACTTCAATGTTGTGCTTCCAATTGCTCTATAAGTAAGGAACGACCATTTTTTTTCTTTGATAAAACAGTTTGATTAAGTGATAGGAACTTGTGTATTTCACACTACCTAAGTTCCACATCGAGTAACATGGGATGCTCAAGTATTTAAATATTTGGTGCACCACCATTAGCTTTATGGGTGAGTTCCCCAAGTGTTTAGGTGCCTATTAACTGGTATCAGAGTAAGTTGCCGGTGCCTCTGAAATATGAAGGGTTTTAATCACTGGAGGATTCTAACCAACAAGGAAATTGAGTGAAGTGTCACCGTGTAAAAAGTGTCATAAAGTAAAAGTCATTGAGACATTGACTTTTGGGAGCAGTACAATGATAGGTAGTTGAATAGTATGGGGTGCCTAATTCCCACAATGAGTAGTATGAGATATTTTGTGGAGCAATTAAGTGTTTGGTTCTCCCAACTTAATATTTTGGGTGATCCCTAAATGTTTAGGTGCCTATTAACTGGTATTAGAGTTAATTGCCGGTGTCTCTAAAAGGGCTACCTATAAGGGGTTTTAATCAATGGAGGGTTCTAACCAACAAGGAAACTGAGTGAAGTGCCACCGTGTAAAAAAAGTGTCATAAAGTGAAAGTCATTGAGTTGAGACATTGACTTTTAGGAGCAGTATAATGATAGGGAATTGAATATTATGGGGTGCCTAATTCCCACACTGAGTAGTATGAGATACTTTGTAGAGTATTCAAGTGTTTGGATCTCCCAACTTAATAGTTGGCTTTTAAGGGTCAATTTCCCATGTGCTTGGGTTCTTAGCATTAAGATTCTAGGAAACTGAGACAGGCAATTGAAGATATCAGATAGTCAAACATTTCTACAACAGCCCAAACCAAGAAAATGCAACCGCAACTCAGTGACAAATTTTGTCCAAACCATACCAGCCAGATCAAATATTAAATCACCCACATGAAAATCTGAAACATATTGGCGTGCAATACTATTGAATTGATTCCTCTACTACTAAATCACCCACATGAAAATCTGAAAAATAATTTATGTGCAATAATATTGAATTGATTCCACCTACAGCCAATCAATTTTCCATTAAAGTGAAAGAAAATAAAAACATTATTCTACCTTGTAGAGAAAATCATCATGCAATTTGAAATTTAAGCTTCATCATTCTTAGCTACAGAACAGGAAATATAACAAGAAAAAACAAGGTACCTGAACATCTTCAATGACAATCCGATTAACACCATGTTCCATAGGACACATGTCCCCTCTAAGGCAAAATCCGCGCTCCTCAAAATCTCTACACCGTTGGCGAGAAATATTCACATTCAAAGAAGAGTTAATAGGTGGTCTGAGCGTTCCTTGTAAACCCATTGGATGAAGCATATCTAGACCACCATTGGGCACAGATGGAATTAAGCCAAATGTATTCCATGATGCATTTTGTGCATTTGAAACATTGGGTATCCCACGTCCAGCATAAAGGCCTGGCGGAATGGACCCTTGTGGAACCATTTGTGAAGCAACATCCATTGAGCCAAACCTAGATTCACGTTGATTCCAAAAACCAGATTCCCTGCCTCTTCCCCTGCCAACACCAGGATCTCCAGGAAAAGATTGGTTTCCACGTAATCTTTGACTCATTTCCAAAGGTGTTCGAGGAACTGAAGTCAAGCCAGGGCGCCTTCTATCAAACTTGAAGTATATATCTTTATCTGAGGTGGCATCGCTGTAATTTTTCAGTGTTTCAAAGGCTTGTGATTCATTTACCCTGAAGGGATGCCGATTACCAAAATTTTTGTTACGCTTTTTAAATGGCCTATTAATAACAGGATCTGAAACATCTCTCTCCAAAGATTGAGAGCGAGCTTCCCTCCTTCGATGCTTATGATTACGATCATCATCATCATCTTCACTCACTTCCTTTTCCTCTGGATCACTGACACAATCAGATGGTGCAACAGACTCAGGTTTTGGAGACGAAACTTTCAGCTCCATTAATTCACTTATAACACAATATTTACAGTGTCTTCTTCCAAACACCAACTAGAAAGTATAAGCCAGCTTACGTTGTCAGAAACAGCCCCAGAAATATAAAGGAACCTACATCAGTAGAAAATATAGGAGATCCAAAGTGAGATAATTTGGTATCATAATCTCAAATAAAAGACTAGCAAAATTACCATAGCAAATGCACTGGGCACTAGTAGATTACATGCATGTTACGTTAGCTTTTAATGACAAGTTTCCTAGTCATGGATCATTACACCCAATTGCAAGGAAAACGTCAGTGGTCAAATTGGCAACTAATTGCTGAAAATTGTGATAATTCCACAATATCAAAAGATAACAAGCAAGGAACTCAGAGAATGCATGAGAGAATATATCTATACGAAATTTACAATCATCTGTCCAACTGTAGCGAGTGAGAAATGCCTACTAAGCACCTTAAGCAATAAGTTTAGAATTTAGCAAGTCCCTAATATGTGAACTATGCAACACTGAAGCAGAGTAAAACAATAAAACCATAGTAATTTCTTGTAATCACTTAAAACTAAACTCTTTGTGGCGCAACATAGTTAGAGAATCATCCAACTTTTGAGGATACACAACCAAGTGTAAAGGTTCACCATAGACTACTAAAAACACCACAGATGTAGCATCTGAGCAAGACAATTCAGCAATAATCACACAGTATAACAGGATATAATCATATTAGGTGCAAACATATAAAAAGGGATAACAGATCCCCAGATAACCAACATTATCATAATAAACAATGTAGTATAAAAAAATTTCATCACATTAAACTAAATACTAAGATATATCCCACACCAAAGTCATCAGCAGCTAAAACCTGCTGGAGAAGCCCTAGGAATCCATAAAATTACAAAAAATAAAATAAAATTAAAGACCACGCGTCTCTGTTTGTCTCTAATTAACCCCAAACGATTGCCTAATTCGAAAGATCCACTCAGTGCTGTTTGCCCTAACAAACATTCTCATTCGCAACACACACACACGTTGCAATAACTTTCTCCAATTTACATGATCGAATAATAACAAACAACCACTACACTGTGTACACGAGGGGTTATGCACTTGTGTATTGTGCTACACGTAGCGACGGAGAAAATCACCAAAATTACGCATCCCTTTGACAACACGAAAATTCAGTTAAACCTAAAGAGAAAGCAATCGCCCGCACGTGTAGCTATTTCGTTCATTCCTTCAATTAGGATAGGATAGAGGAGCAAAGCAATTCGAAGAATAACCAATTGTCTTATCCACAAAATTAGAGAGAAAACCTGAGAAGAAGAAGTGGTGGAATTGAACCACGCACGACGGAGCCTGACGGTGATTGCGGTTAGCAGCGGTGGCGACGGTGATTGCGGTTAGCAGCGGTGGCGGCGGCGATTGGGCGACGGAGGAGCTTAGAGTGAGAGCCTGGTGCGTGCGCCTCTCTTCTGCCTTGGAGACTTTGCAAGAGAGGAAACAAACACAACACCTTAATCAGATGATTTTTTATTATCGAATTTTATTTTATTATTTCTCCCCTTTCGTCTTTGCCTTTTTCGTATGTCAGATCAAAACAATATAAATTGAAAATTATATTTTATTTGTTTATTAATTATTAATTAAAATGTAATTTCAATGTAAAATAAAATCATACAACTAAAATTTTAAATAATTCTTTAAATGTTCATGTCCTACATAATTTTCAATTATTTAATAATATAAACAAATCGAACAAAATTAAAATCGTTTATGTAAAATAAAATCATACAACTAAAATTTTAAATAATTCTTTAAATGTTCATGTCCTACATAATTTTCAATTATTTAATAATATAAACAAATCGAACAAAATTAAAATCGTTTATATATAATAATAATAATAATTTATTATTATTATAATTACTCACGTATATGTGTTGTCGCGCATGTGTGTACACATTTTTTAATAAATAATATTATATTAGTAGATGATGATAATATAATGTTATTAAGTTAATATATAAAATAAAATTATATTTATTAAAGTTAAGGTGAAATATATAAAAAAAGATGAGATAATAACCGTTGATAAATAGAAAAAAAAGATGAAAAAGTGAAATATAAATAATAACTATTGATAAATAGATAAAAAATGAAAAAGTGAAATATAGATAATAATTGTTGATAAATAGATAAAAAGATGAAAAAGTGAGATATATTGTTTCCAATTAAAAGTTTTTATTTAGTTGTTTAGTATATTGGAAATATTTGAGAGAAAAAAAAGTGAAAATCGTAAAATTTAATTGATTTGATAAAAATTAGAAAAATATAAAGATGAATAAAAGTAAAAAATAATTAATAGAATTACTTTTTGTTCTACTTTACTCTAAACTTTTAGCATATATTTCTTTATTTTAATGTGAGTCATTTTCATATGTAATAACAATTTCAGAAAATAAATCTTTTTTACTCTCTTCGTCCTTACATAATCTATATAAGATACAAACTTGGTTGTTGAGAGAATAATTAACATACATGACATAGAAATTTGTTTTTGGCATTCGCTCAACGAGAATAGGAGTTTGTCCAATAAAATAGGGTTTGCTCAACGAGTAAAGATACTCACCCAACGAGTCTGCATAATGCAAACATAAAAAACTTGAAATTGAAACCAACACCAGTTTAACAGAAACAGTTATAGACATTCTCAGTGACCAATATCATGCCAATTTTCAAGAATCAAACCAAACTCAACAAATTAACAATGGCTACCAAAATCAACCTACAAAATGTTTCCAATTCACAATTGGATCATATTCCATGACAATACCAAACTCACACTACAAGTTATTTTCCCCAATTCATAACATTTCACACAATCATGCATAAGGATTTACTTTCCCAATTTACCATATCATGTATAGTCCTCATAACAAAACTAGTTCAATTGTCACGATCCATAAATTATATAGACATTCTGAGAGTTCCATCACAATATACGTACCAATGCATGCTATCAACATCTCACTCACCACTCACATTTGGATATTCCAACAAGACAAACAAATAATCAAATTTTAACCAAATCAACGTAAAAAAACAACCTTGCAAGTTAAATTAAGATGAACTTAGCTTTTCTTATCGTAACCATAGATATTTCCTCAAATAAAAATTTCCTAGAACACCAAAATACACTAGATCCTTTAGACAAACAACGAAAACCCTTGTTAAATTTTTAAGCATATCATTAAGATCAAATACAAACAAAAAGTTTAAAGAGTTTAGATTTAAAAAAATAGTAATTTTATAAAGAATAATTTTAGATATTAAAAACACTTATATGAGTAAAATCCTTTAATATTAAAAGTGTTATATTTTGAATAAAATTACCAATACTCTTAAATTGTTTGATAGGGCATTACATTCTCCCAATCAAAAGAAATTTTTTCAACCTTGGAAATCAAAAGACTCTCTCATTTCTTTTAATATTTCACACCTTTTTTTTTTCAAAATCAAATACATATTTCATATAACTTTTAATATGTAAAGACGAAATTCATTCCGGTAATCATTTTAATAATGAAATCAGGATTCATTAATTATAAAACTGTTTTTTTTTTTCGTTACCTCATTCCACTAAAAGGATTCCCACTAAACAACAATACTTTAAAACTTTTCATTAAACAACAATGTTTAGATAGGAAAATATTTAAACAATGTTTTGTTTATATTATATTTAAAAAAATTGACATTTGTTATTATAATTAAAAAATTAATAAAAGCAATAAATGAATACACATATACACATATTCAAACATTTTATAACAAAAATTCAATTGTTTCAAAAAAAATATTTTACTTTTTTTGTGTATGATATACTTATTTAAAAAACATAGTATAATTTTAATAAACAAGCAAACTAATCTTGTTACTAAATAAGTAAATTCACAAGAAAAAAAATGATAAATAATTCACTTCATCAAATGGAAAATATTAAATACATTAATTTTTTTTATCCAAATATTTATTAATGAATAAAAAATATTCTGTTAAAATATGCATTAAAATTCCACGTCTACATATGAACTTATGCTATGAGGCTTTAGTGTAGTAAAGAGATGATGAAATATTATATTTAAGTGGAAGTCTTTATATTGTACCCTTAAAGTTGTAATCTTGATAACTCAACTCTCAAATGATAATTTAATATTTAAGTGAAATATGCAAAAAACAATACCTTATTATCAATAAAGAAAAACAATAATAAAAATAAAAATAAATTATTTATTATTATCAACATGTTTCTCTGTTGGAAAGTTACTTCCCTCAATTCACCCTTGATTTACAGATGAAATTAACTTTCTTTTGTTTTAACTTTGATTATTTTCAAAATTAAAAAATAAAAACAAAAATAGTTTTGGTTTATTTTTGAATATGTAATTTTACTCAAAATTCATAAATTCATAAATACAAAAAATGATTGAATAAATTTAAACTTGTAACTATAAAAAATTAATTAATTAATTATAATTGCAATTTTACTTATTTTCAAAATTAAAAACAGTGAAACATACTTACTAGATTGTTTTAACATAAAATCAGCCATCATTCACTTCCAAAAGTATCAAATAGTTTAGATTGGATTATATAACTTGTCACTAAAGTTTGAATGTTCATAGTAGTATTGTTGGGCAAAATCTCAATTCCATACTTAGAACAATCCCTCAACATGAAACCAATCATGTCAATAATAAAACAATAGTTTATGATCACATTAACTATCAAACGAGCTATTCTAAATGGTAATCTGGCAGAACTTGAACTGTTGTAAATGATTATCGAAATCAACTTCTATTTATTGCGGATATACAAAGCAAGATGAAGATAGTCATAAATCAGAGCCAGAAAAGTAGACAAACAAGTTTAAACTTTCCAACCACACAACAAGTCTCCTCATAAACCACCTTTCACAGCAATTGGTTCTCCTATACATGAATCAATCGTGTTATTATGCTACCGACCAAACCAACTTCGTGGGGGTTGGACTTCACCATCATTCATGAGCTTATCCAGCACTGCATTTAGGTCCACAGATTGACCATTCTCTGTCAGCTTCCGAACTGTGGCCCTCACATGGTCTCTGGGGAATCCCATAGTAGCAACTTTATCAACCACATCATCAACGGAAACCCTTCCACCAGTTCCAGCAGAACCTGAGCTACCACTCACTGCAGATGCAGTAGGGAGTGCTTGTGGGAGTATTCTAGCAGTTGGGAGCTGAGGGTAACCGCTTCCACCACTAGGAGACACTGAAGCAGTTGGCAGTTGTGGTGGTTTCAGTGCCGGATTGCCACCATACTGAGGTGGTGCGCCATAACGATACTGCTCGGCAGGGCCAGTGCCAGATAAAGAACCATATCCGGAAGAATAGCCTGAACCTGAACTGGGTCTGCCCGATGGCGGTTCATACGAGTGGGACGGTGCCCCATAGAACTGTTGAGGAGGAGGAGGGCCGGTGGGGGACTGAGATGGTGGCTGGCGGACATTGGGAGGATAAGTCTGAGGAGGATAAGGTGGTTGTTCCTCAACATGGTGCCCTAGTGGAGGTTGTTGTAGTTGAGATGGATTCATGGATGGATGTGATGGTGGCTGCTGTTGAGGAACATGAGGTGGTGGCTGAGGGTATTGGGGATGTGGGGTCTGTTGATATTGCTGATGTGGAGCTGCACCGGGCTGAGCATGCGGCGGCTGCGATAAAGGAAGTTGGTATTGCTGATTAGGTGTTTCCTGAGACTGAACAGGTGGTGGGAAATATGGATCTCTCTGAGGAGCAGCTTGGATTTGGTTTGGAGGGAATTGGTTTGGAAGTTGAAGTTGAGGGGGTGGTGGCAAACCCTGTTGTGGAGGAGCATTAGGGGGAGGAACAACAGGAATGGACTGAGGAAGATTAGCAGGGGTAGGAATCTGAGGTTGAGATTGCACGGGAGCAGGAACAGCTTGCTGCACAGGATCAGTAGTTGTGCTAGATTGAGCCTCTGATTTCTGATTCGTGTTGGACACTTGTAGCTTTGCCAATTGCAGCTGAGCTTGCATTATATCTTGCTTATCCTTGATAGTTAGGACCCCTGATTGCACCTGTGTGTTTCATATATCAAACAAAACAGGTAAGAAAAACCGTAGTAGTATGAAAATAAACTTTTGCCTTGAAACATTCATACAAAAAATCTGTTCTACTTTTCCTTTTGAGTATGAACTAACAAATTCAGTTTACTACTTTTTAATGATACTTTTCACTATTGCAGAAATGTTAAAACATCAAATTCAATCATGCGTGTAAGAGAACTCTCATGGAAGCTTAGTATTGGAGAACTGACCAAATTCACAAACATTTCAATATCATTCACTTTCCTATGTTGAAGTTGGTCTGCACAAGTAAAGATTTACAGCAAGAGTTTCACAATATAAACTCACAACAAAAACACAAAGTCAAGTGAAGTCACATCATCAAAACATGCGTGTCTATAAAGTGTGGAAAAAGCAACCTTACTAAAAGAATGGCATCACCGTTGGGAGTAAACATACCACAACTGTGAAACTATACATACAACATTGCAATCCTAATCAACTCCTATGTTCCTGCCATATTAACTGGTAAACTGGTGTTCTATTACTTAGAGGAAAAACCTGTGAACATTTAACTTTCCAAACTGCAGACAAGAGATTCTTGTGTATGAGCCACATTTTTTTTTTGTTAATGATTTTGCTATACAAGTTATCTAGGAAAATTTAGGGACAGAAAAGAAAGAACTCGAAATAAGGACCTACAACTATAATGACAGATCGTCATGATACCTGGTGTGAATATAAAAACATGACAAGATCAATTTAATAGTTGTACATGAAACTTGCTTATAGGATTAGGATACAAATATTTATGTCAACCTTTGAACTCATTCAGCATAAATAGAATGTTACTGATTATTAAGGCTAGCAGGGAACACGGGATGGAGGGTGAAAGATAAAGCACCTCTCGAAGAATATTCTCCAGTTGCCTCAATTTTCCATCAGTGCTACCATGATTATTCCCAACAGATACCTTCAAATCATCCACGGAATTTTCAAGATGGTGGGTTCTAGTTTCTAGTTGTGATAGCCGTGCACTAACACCTTCCAGTACATTAAGCATATTTTCCATATGCTTCTTCATCGTGCGATCAATCTCAGACAACATTGAAGCATCAGAAGCACTTCGGTCCTTTTCTACAATCACCTTTGCAGGTTCCAATGAATCCAGAGAACTGTAATTCTGCACAAAATAAGGATGGATACATAAAATTTGTGAAGATAAAAACCATAATAATGACAGTACAAGGAGTTATTATTCCTCCTACACAACACCACATATGAATCACTACCCTATAATTCAAATACACAAAATCTTGATAAAACAACAAAGTAAAATGGCAACTAAAACTATTAAACTGAGAGGACAACTCAAATTTGAGAATTAAATGATAAATAAACCAGTGAACCACACTATCACAGCTAACCTTCAAATACTATGCATAGTCTTCAAATAGCAGCTGCCAGCCACTCTGCCACTATCATGCTGTGCTATATTGGGCTTTAACAACTTACACATAGATAACTAATATTTGGAACCCAGTCTAGACAGCAAGTATCTTAACAGCATTAGTATTTTACAAACAGAAAACATTTTTATGAACAGAAGGCCCAATTTTCTGAGCCACACCAACATGCTATGCAATTTTGGATTGGCGTTAGCACAGTCAGCTAATTAGAATCATCAAATGATCAAATGACTTTATTTCATGTGGATAAACCTCACTTAGAATAAGTATCCAAGATCTAACCTAGTCAATTTCCACCCAGTATGTGAAATAACGCCTTAGTATGTGAAAGCATGGAATTCATGTCCATGGAATTTTATGGTAAACCAAAGCTGGAAGGCGGCATTTTGATAGAAACCACAAAAGGCCTGGACTAACTTCCAATGCTGAACCCCCAGATTTCACAAAACAAATCTTCCATTTTCTCTAAGCACTACCCAAAATGGAAATTTTGAAAACATTCAAATATGTAAAATTTTAAATTTAAAAGCAGCAAACAATAATGAAACTGTTCTCGATTGTATGCCAATACAAAGTCAACATTAGTAACAAAACATCATTAGGAAAAATTGTATTTATTGTATCGAAAACACAACTAATCCTAGAATCTATAGAGCAATTCAAATATTCAGCATAACATATCATAAGCACACAGCAAAGGAAGGACCACGTGAAAAAAAAAAAAAAACTACACATATCCTCCTCTAACAAATACAAGTTTGAAAGTGCGTGTCCATGATACCAGTTAAGTCATCGCATAACACAACCGAGGCAATTTACAGAAAAGAGTTAATAAAACTCAAAGGGTAAGAAACAGAAATAGCATCACAGCAGGACAAGTACAACCTCACAGATTATTACTAAACCAAACAGTAACAACTAATTTAAACCCTGATTAATCAAATACCCAGAACGAATTTTAACAAACACCCCACAAGACAACAAACAAAGATGATCCAAAACACAGAATACCCAGATGAGCAAAAAGGTTAAAGACAAAAAATTTGGGGTTTGAAAGCAAAAGGGTAATTGAGAAACCTTACTTTGGAGTTGGAATCGGAGTTCCAAGGGCGTGAGAATGCAGCACCGAAATTGGGGGCAGAATCATAACTGGAAGCTGCTGCGAGAGGACGAATCGGCTGGAAATCGTAACTGGGAACGATGTCGTCCTTGTTGATCCCATTGCCAAGCGATTTTTCTTCTTCCTCTTCATCATCGTCTTCTTCGCGATGATGATGATGTTGCTGCGGTGGTTCATGTTTCATGAGGTCGATGAAGTCCTTGCTGTGTTGCTGCGCAGTGGAAGATCCATGAGTGAGATCCATAATCTGCTTGTCCATAAACGGCGTTGTATTCATCGATGGAAACCAGAAACTGGCGCAAAAAACACAACACAATCGATTGTAGTTTGGTTAGGTGTGAGACTCTGTTGTGTGAGTGCTTAGCATAAGCAAAAGCTTGAAAACCTCTTCAAGAATATCCTTCTTCCCTTCTGCAGTTTCACTCTTAAATACGAATTTATTTGTTTTTCTTTCTTAATTTCTGTTCTCAATCTTTTCACTCTTTTCCCGTACAATCTCAATCTTAAAAGATTTATTTTTCTTAGTTTCTGTTTTATCTTTTTTTCTTTGAATCCAGATGAATTAAAAAATCATCATTAAATATGTTTAAGTAGTTAGTTTTATTTTATTATGCAATAAAAATATTAGTTATTTATTTATTTATTTTAATATGATATTTTTATCAATATTTTTATTAGACCGTGTACAACATAAAATGTGATTAAAAAATATAACAATCGTTAAGGGTTAAATATGTTTTGGTCCTTCAAGTTGTTTCAGTAAAATTTGAAATTAGTCCATCTTTAAAATGTTTGACCAATTTAGTTTTACATCTTTCAAAATACGTGAATTTAGTCCTTTTAACCAAATTTTGATGTTTTAAGCGTATTTCATGATAGTATTTGAATTGTTTACACAGTTTGATACATTTTTGCTTTAATGTTAACTTAAATATTATCATAAAATGCGTTTAAAATCTCGAATAAACTTACCAAAATTTCGTATGAAACACTAAATCCACGGATTTCGAAAAATAAGATGAAGTACTAAATTGCTATAAAGTTTGAAAGAGAGACTAATTCCAAAATTTACTGAGATTGGAGGGACCAAAACATATTTAACCCCCAATTGTTAATAAATATATTTTTTCTAAGCAAATTGTTACCAAATGTTAATATAAATAAATAAATTTATCTTATCAATTTACTGATATAAAAAAATTATCTTTGCTTTGATTTATTAATATAAAGATTTTTCTTTCTTAGTTTTTGTTTTATCTTTTCCTTTGATTCCAGGTGAATTAAAAAAATCATTATTAAAATATTTAAGTTTAGTTTTTTGATTATGTAACAAAAGGATTAGTTTTTTTATTTTTTATTTATTTTCAATATGATATTTTTATCAAATTCTTATTCTAAGAAGTGTAGATAACATAAAAATGTGATTAAAAATATTACAGTTGGTAATAAATATACTTTTTCCTAAACAAATTGCTAACGAAGATTAATATAAAAAAATTATCTGATCAATTTACTAATATACAAATTTATAACATTTAGCAGCTGAATAGATAGATTTTTTTAAAAAACTTTAAATTAAAAAGTTAATATATTTTAAATATGAGTTGTATTATAAAAAAAGAAAAATATTTAAAGGTGAGACATTATAATAAACAACTTCATTAAAATTGGACAAAAATGTATAAAATTGGACATTAAGTAATAAAGACAAATTATAAAAACTGACAGAAATATGGCAAAAGGAAAATAAGATATTAGTTTGCTATCAATTTTGTAGAAGTGATCAACATTTTAAATCGGAGTAAAATGCTGAGATGGAAGATTATGAAATATATAGTTGACAGTTTTTTAAGAAAATTACTATTTATATCGAATAACGTCATATCCTCCTATCAATTTAGTCTAATTTATATATAAAATGTCATAAATATGATTGTAATATATATAAAATATAAAATGTTATATATATTATTCTTAAGATTTTGCATTTAAAAATAATAGAAATAAAAATATTTTGTTCATATCGAGTGAAAGAAATGTACTACATTAGGAGTGTGTGCGATTATGTACTATATATTACATAGTAATAAAATATTTGTTTTTCTTTCTCATCATATCATTATTGTTTTTTTTATCCTCTTTGTCTATACCATCAGCTTTTGCTCTATATGAGTTGTATATGACATCCACAGAGACATTAGAAGAGGAAACAAATTTTTAAACATGTATTGTATTATAAAAGAGTGATAAATTTAACAAATATGAGAAATAAAGTGTAAAATATACAAAATTATAAATTAATGATATAGTTTATTTGTAAACACCACAAAGACAGAACATCATGATTAACTTTCAAACTTTAGAAAAAGAAACTAAAACATTAAAACTATTCAATAGAAAACATTAACATTTTCTTGTTGAACAATACTCTTCGGCCTAACCTAAGAGAGTTAATTACTATTCAAGACGCGCATTGCAAACCTTTGTGTTACTGAGGTAAAAAATGTGGATATTTTTGAAAATTAAAGACACATTATGTTTGGTCAAAAGGTGAGAGTGAACAGACACAGACCAGAATACACAGTTGTTTGTTTGCATTGCAAAACAACAACAGCATACTATGTCTCGCGAAGAAGACATCCTCAACACTGTTCAAAGCGAACTCGGCCTTTCATCGGAGCTGCATGTCGGTGGTTCATCAAATTTCAAGCTTCCTGAAGGTTGGATTATGGAGGAAAAACCTCGACCCTCTAAGCCTAATCATGTTGACAAGGTACATATTCTCTTTTTCACCCATCATCAAGTATTGTTTTTTCATTCATGCATGCATGCATAATGTATCACTGTCATCTTCAGGGTTACTCTTAGGATTTGCATCTGCACAAAGCACCATAGTTAAAGATGACACTGTTTAGGAAACAATTTTGGATCTGTTTCTTTTATTATGCAGAACTCTCTCTCTCTCTTTCTACATTGTCATTGTCACTGCAAATAATTGTTCTGTTTTGGTCACTTTATCATGCGTATAAAGATAAATTTAGTTCCTTGAATGGATATTAGTATGACAAATTAGTTTTTGATTCTAGACTTGGGTGAATCTGAAATTTGAACTTTTCAACATTACCATTTTGTGCAAATAATGTTATTCTTGCAGGGATTGTAGGATTAATTAACATGGTGTGATATAGTTGATGAATAACCATGAGGATTTAGTATGTGGTCAAGACTTGCATTTCCAAGTTTAGGTTAAGAAAAAATCTGTTGGGGGATTTCAAAAGGGTTATGTAAAGTTCACAAAAGAAAGTTATTGTCTTTAGTAGACAAAGTTAAACCTATTCATAGGAAAGAATTTTGCTCCTTTCTCTGTTGTGTTCTTCATTTCTTTGGTTAGCACATCTGATGTTGGAAAATGGGTATTTTTTCTTTTCATGCAAGGATTTGATTGTTAATGTTTTTTTATGTTTTTATTTGATCAGTATTACTATGAACCGCATACCAGAAGGAAGTTTCGATCATTGGCATCTGTTCAGAAATATCTAGCACAAGAAGCAGGAGATCATGATATCAATGATATCACTGAGACAACTATATCAAAAGATGGAAACACAAATACTGTGAGTTCTAATTTCATATGTTGCAACTTTCTTTTATGTATTTATAGTGCAAAATGTGAGTAACATTTAGTAAGAAGATGAAATCATTCTGAATCTCCACAAAGAACCTCGGAGAGGAGAAACATTGAAACTATTGAACATTTTCATACTTATGCCTCATGTGTCACCCTAACCAATGTTTTTAATTTTTATGGTGAAATTCCTGTAACACTACTTTTCTTTCACAATTTTCCTTTGAAAATTTTAACTTGTAATAACAGATTTTGTTTTTCTTGATTTGAGGATGCAACATAAAAGGATTAGTTATGTCAAATGTGCACCTACTTTATGTGCTGTTTTGTTCTACAATGTACCTAATACAACTGCAAAGAAATTGAGGAGTTGTTGTGGCTTAAAGTACTCTCTATTTTGATTCAAAGTTATATTTTCTGCAGAATTATACCGAGCCAGGAGAAGGAAAACAATTGGAAGAAAAACCAAGTACAGCAATACCGAAGGTGCAAAATCCAACCAACAAGTAACTTTTGATTACAACGTATATCTACACGGTTTATCAAAATCTTATCTATGTTTTCTATTCAGTTTGCAGTGGAACCAGAAGTGAAAATTGTTCGTGGTATAAGAAGTTCTAGAAACCGTTCTCATAAACCTTCTTCTTCACTATCACAAGAAGAAATAATCATTCCAAAGCCCTGCAAACACTCTAATCAATATCCTGCAGTGAGTTTCAAAACTATAGACTTTATAGCATTAAAAATACTGATGATGCTTTTAATGTAAATAGCTGAATGTTTTCAGAAAAAACATGTGAAGCTGGATAATCAGAAAAAACCCAACTCTGAGAAGAGTAACAGAGCTCCGGTGCATAACCTAACTGGTCCACCACCAGAAAAAGTGAGCTGGGTTCTGTCTGGTGCAGATGGCTTTTGGAACCCTTTTGTTGATGGTTTGGCTGTGCCAGAAGCTGAAAGGCTAAGATGGTCTGAAGCATTTGTACAAACCATCTATGATAAGGGAAACTAAGGTAAGTTCCATATAATTAATACTTCAATTCAAGTTTTTCAGTCACTAGTTGATTTTCATTTGATTTTGCAGGTTGGATGAAGATGAGGATCTTCCTTAGTTGAGAATGGATAATGGAATTATGTGCACCTTAAAATTTATGCAGATATTATTCTATTTTAGTATATGCCTTAAAATTTATGCAGACATTGTTCTATTTTAGTATGTGCAGACAGATGTTAAGAAGTGTAATGATGTAGTTTGTATCTTAAGTTATGTTTGGATCACACATGGAAGCAACTTCTAAACTGGGTTATGATTGAGGTTTTTGAATCTTCATTTCATTTTAATCTTAAGACTGTGTCTATTGGTCTATCCTATATGCATGTTGACATTGACAACTTTTGCACTAAGAAACTTGTTTTATCAGTACCACGTTACGCACATATGCATAACTTGTATTATGGTCTTGTTATATGTTTATATACTGTGTTTTTCTTTGGCAATTCACTCTAATTTTCATTCTAATATCTGAAATTCATGACTTTATATAAGAACACATTGAAAGATAAGAACACATAGTTGAAGACATATTTTCTCTCATTGAATTTTAGTTCATGATTAGTTTGCTTATACAATTATATTTCAAGATTTTCTTTTCAGTTTCCCTTTTACTATATTTGAATAAAAGAAAGAAGGTAGAAAAAGTAGTTCCTTTTAGAATTTGGGAAAAATAATTTGAAAAGATGAGAGAGAGTGACTTATTGGAGTGAGACTTTATAACATATATATTTCCTGTATGGTAGTATAAGTCACCACAAAGTAATTTTCCTTGCTTTGGTGTTTTCTTTCACTATCATTCTTCTTAAAATCATTTCATTTTCACTTGTTTTTGTTTTACTTAATAGCAATTTCTAATTTTTATAATCGTGATAAGAAATCAATATTTTTCTTCAATCTATTTTTGGTTCAATATGATTCTTATATATGTTTGCCCTGTAATTTCTACAATCTTCTCATATGGCAAAAGTCCAAAAGAAAATTTGAGTTGATGCAAAGTTAACAATATATATTTTTCAAATGTTTCCTGAAATTAACTTCTAAACCAGCAGAGGCTATAGTGGATATATTCTGCATTATAAAAAGTCCATCCAATTAGTTAAACATATTATAGTGTAAAAGTTTTTCACACAACTACTAAATCATGTGTTTCTAGCTACCACATCATTAAAAGTGTTTGCTGATACGATCAAACTCTTCCAAATCTCAAAGCACAAGATTGGATTATAGTTAATACCTATTCAACAGTGGAAAATGGTTGATTATTGGAAGATAAAAGCGCAAAAGTGCATGAAGGAGAAACAAAGGTATGATCAAGAGAAAATGAAGTAGATATTTATTAAATTATCAGACCAATGTATTGCTCCCATAAGAAGCATTGGGGAAAAACTATAAAAGCAAGTTATGAAACATTCTAACAAGGGATAAAAGGCCCCTTGACATCGATTACTGTGAACAACAATTCAAAAAATAAAAAAAATCACTCCCTAGCTCAGAATGCAAACTGAACAGTGGACAATCTTGAAGAAGTCCATGGCACTTCAATTTTGACCATGGATCCTTCATATTCAAAATCAACTTCTTTTCCATCAATTCTGCAAGTGCTTGGTCTCTCTGAAGCATAGACCCTCATCTCCCCAGTGCCTCTTACTCCAACTTCCACCAAATTTTGAGCATCATCAAAAGACAGGGACTGGACTGCTCCACCGGTGTTCAGCATATTCACCAAACCGATAGGAGCAAACTTCACGGACTTGCCAGAAAAGACAGTCACAGGGGAAACTGTTATAAGCTCAAAATTGAATGGCTCCAAGGAAATCTCTTCACTGTCAGAAGGTGCTGAGAGGATGAGTTTCTTGGCTTGGCTGAAATACAAGGCGAAAAGCTCCACCCCTTCAATGGAAATTGGGTTGCTTCCACTATCCCACTCAATGTCTTTCGGATTGGTCTTGGTTGATACCTTGTGAGAAAACTCAGCAGCACATTTGTTGGACCTAGACTCACGGAACCAGCCCCCTCCTTGGCAATTAAACACCCCAAGAACTCCAGTGTACTGTATCAAAAGGAAAAAACGCATCAGATCATTAGTTACAGAAAGATGAATCCTTCATTGATACCGTTGCACTGTTCTTACTAAACACATACTTTGAATATACTGTATCTTGTATCGTAGATTAATTTTTTTCAACAAATAATGAATAAGATTAGACTTTGGAAAGGAAAGGATGAATTGAATGATGAGATTTAAGGAGGGTATTTAACCTTGTTCAGATTCCATATTTTGAGCATTGTTTTGCCATCATGGAGAGGATCAGCGAAGAGACAATCCCGGGTTGGGAGTGCATAGTACTGACACCTGAGGATGGAGCCATCGGGCAAGACCAGGGTCTTGAGCAACTCAAAGTTGTGGTTCCCAACTTTGTCACTGATGTAAATGGGGCCACCAGATATGGCTCTTGAAGCTGCATGGAAAGCAGCACAAGGGTGAGTAGATTGGAACATGTCCCAATCTGGTTGAATGAAGTTCCCCATCCACAAGCTGTTGTAGGCACAGTGCACCATGTGACACCCTTGTAGCCAATAAGTACCATTTGGATCACCATAAGGGTCAGTGCACCAGAAATCATCCCCTGATTCAATCCAAATCATGAACACACATAAGATCAAAGAAACTAAACTAAGCAAAACCAACCCCAGAAGGTTCCTTTCTAAAAGAATACACATAATTTTGTTATGTTGTGTTCTTAGGAAAGAATACATACCAACACGACCAAGGGATATTGCTTCAGTTCCCAGCAACATGAAATCGTTGCAATGCTCCATGCTGGCAATGACACCATTTCCTTTGAAATGTTTTCTCACTGAAGCTGTTAGAGCTTTGTAATATGCTTTTGCCATATCCACTCGCCCTCCATATTTCTCACATATCATTTCCAGCAACTGTTTTACAAATTCAGTGCATCACAAGTGAAAATCCACACAAAGGTAACAAACAAATAGGAAGCAAAAGCTTAAACAAAGGTAATTTGCATTTTACAAGAAACAGGGTTCAACATTAAGTAGAAAATTGTTGAATTTAAAAAACATACGCAAAACTCGAAGGGTAAAAGTTTCAATTTAAAAAGAAATAACGTACCTACCCGAAATTCGTGCTGACATATAAATTATAGTGCTATTCTATTTTTTTTTACTCCACCAAAATTAAGATTTTTTCATTAAAAAATGTATATTTTTAAAATAAAAAACGAAAAAGGAAAGGTTGGAAGGAAATTTAAGAGTGTAGTGAAGAAAAGGATTTACATGGATGACATCGACTTTGACCCCATCAATCCCCGCACGCTCCAGATGCGCGTGAAGCCCCTCGTACATTTCCGCCACCGTCTCCGGCGGCACCACGCCGACTCCGTTCTCCACTATCTTATCCACGGCGAGGTCCTCCATCGTCAACTTCAACCCCTCCGACAGCACCGGCTTCTCCACCGCCGCCTCAGCCATCCCCGCCACCCCGGGCCTGAGTCCTCCCCAGTAGCCACAGAGCGCGTGCCACACGTAAACATACTCAACCGTCGCAAACGCCTCCTTCAACTCCCTCACAAACCCACCCAACCCTTCTCCGTTCCGGTAATCCCTGAACTTGTAATTCTCCTCGTAACTGATCAACCTGCATGGCATCTGTTCTCCGGCCACCGTCTGGTTCATCCCCTCCTTCTCCGGCTCCGCGTCGTGGCTGATGCACTGCCATCCGTCGTCGATTAGAACAAACCCCGGCGGACAACCGCCGTCAACCAGCCCCTTCACGCCGTTCTTGACGCCGTCAGGGTGCACCGTCAGGTAAAACGCGTCCCACGTGCACCAACCGAACTTGTCCACGATTCCTGGAACGGTTTTCTCTTCCAGAAGATTGAAGCTCCCCAAGTGCGCCCTCACCACGCGCGTCGCTTCCTTCACCAACGTGAACGGGTTATCCCCTGCATGCACGTACACCACACTCTCGTACGTCGACCCCGTCACGTGCCTCGACCCACTCTCCACGCACACCTTTCAAAAATCCAATTAATTAAAAACTATAATATTTCCAACAATTCACACGTTTTCTTTTTCCTTACCAATTCAAGAGTAAATAAAAAAATTACTAGTATAATATATTTATTCATGATTCATAATTGTGATGCAAATTTAAAGTAGAAGGTAAAATATTTACCGAAATATTATCATCTGAACCGGGTTGGAGGGAGGCACGGAATGGGCCTTCAACGATGGGGAGAAAGAGAACATAAGGGCGGTCTGAACCGGACTGAAGCATGAGAAACTGAGTTTCGGTTTCGAGGTCGCGACCGTTGGAACCGGTCCAGAGAGTGGTCCACCAGACCTTGAACCGGAAGATGGAGGAGAAGTTGATGTTTTTGAGTTGCCCTAAGGGTGCCACGTGGCGAGAATCGAGAGAGGGAGCGTGGAAACCGAGGAAACAACCTGTGGTGTGAGTGTCGTAGGTACATGGTGTGAGGGTTATGTTTTGAGGCACTTGGGAGAGGATGGTGTGACCCTTAACTTTTAGGGTAGAGTTGGAGAGGGTGAAGAGTGAAGGGTTGAAGCCATTAACATGCTTTGTGATGGAAGAAGAAGCTAAGGGTTTGTTCAAGCTTGGAGTCATTGTGAGAGTGAGAAATTAACAATGGAAGAATGGAAGAAGAAGAAGAAGAAACACAATGAAGAAAAAAATGTGTTTGATTTGTGATATGTGGTTTGGTTTGGTTCGATGATGTTTGTAAGAACCATTTACGCATATTTATAGAGGTGGCATGAACATGAAGGTGGGGTCCACATGAAGGTTGGTTTTGAAATAGAATCATGGTTTTGGTGAGTTTTCTTTCTTTTGTTTATTTAATTTATTTAATTAGTATTTTTCTTTTTTGATGTAATTTTAATAAGTTAAAACATGATTTGAAAATATTTGTTAATTAAGTTAGAGTTGAAATATATGTATAATTTAATGTTTGATTTTGTCGAGGTGTTTGGAGTATGTGGCAAATCACATTAAATACAAAAAAAAAAGATAAGGAGTTGTTGGAATAGTCCAAATCACATATCCAAACACGATTTCAATGCCAAAACTACTTCAACTACGTATAATTTTGAGATTAAAATATAATTTTGTGCAATTTGATGAAATTATATTCATTTTTAATGTTGGAATATAGGTCTTGAATAAATTATTTAAAAGAATATTGAGAAAATAGAAAATCTCTAATCACGATTTTTCAAAGCAGTTATTACCGGAATGAGGTTGTCTTTCAGTAATTATATATATTACGTTTTTTATGATGATAAAACATACTGAATACTCTGTTGTATAACTATTATTCCAATGAAAAACAATAACTAAAACGTAAAAAGTAAAATCAGAATAAAACATGTATATATAATTGCCTTCTTCATATTTGTCCATAAAAAAATTGAACTATCTATTGTGTATCTTTTTTCACTTGTCTTATTTTTATTTGTTTGAACATGTATACATATATAATGCTATAATTACTTATAAAACAATTAAGTTATTATTATTTATCATTTATTTTAATAAATAAGAATAATTATCATAATTTTATGTGTAGTTGTTTTAAAATGTATACAAATAAAAAAAGCTATGAGGGTATACCCTTTTTATTAGTTATTATAGATACAAAAAGTTAGTATTTATTTTAATAAATAAAAACCGTTGTTACAATTTTAAAGATAATTGTGCAAATAGAAAACAAATATCTCTCTATTAATTGATATATTATATGTATTAATAATAATTGAAAATTTAAAATATTAACTCAATTATCAAATCATTATCGTAAGATCAAGAACATCCAAATAAACAAAAGCACGTGAAATAAATTTGTGGCTGATTGTCCTTAACAAAATACTTCCGGTAAACATAAGAAAACCCAAAAATACATGATTTTCCATTTTTATGGATTATTTCTTCTAACTTTTTTTTTTGGAATTTAAGAAGAAATATTTTAATCATCTGCTCACACTAATATTATCAGTAAAAAAGTAGTCAAGGTTATGAATAAAAAATGATTTCAGATTATATAAAAAGAGAATATTATATGATCCAAGTAGGGTCCTAATTTTTTTTATCAATTTTTTTTTTCTTTTCATATTCTTTTACGTCTTTAGACCTTTCTTTTTCTTTACATAATTTTGTGAGACCCTAACTTGTTGGCAGAATTTGTGGAAAAGACTTGTACCGACAAAACGCCACGTGTACACAACATGGGTCCACCTAAACCGACATTCAACACGCAATTGTTGCTTTCAATATAAATAAAATAGCAAAATATATTTGACACGTGGACAGTTACAATTTTTTAATGTCGTCAGTAATTAATATATAACATTTTTCTTTCTAATAATTAATATATTAATATATATATATATATATATATATATATATTAAAAAAACTCTCTTAAAATTAAATATATTTATATATTGTTGAAAGGAATAAAATAAGTATTATTGATATTCAAGATCAATGTATCTAAGTTTTGTTCAAATATAAAATGCGAATGATTATTTTTATACCTCATCATAATAAGAATTTAAAATGCATTTATGTATTCAAAATCATGTCAAACCAATCAATCTTAAGTTGTGCAATTTTCATTAGGTAAATCACTTGAAACATGCATCTAAAATTAAATTGTGCAATTTTCATGCATGAATGCGTAAATGATGTAAATTAATTTAATTAATGGAGTATTATCAGAAAATCAAGGATGATATCATGTGAATAGATAATGATATTTTAACCTACTTTCTTTGACTCACTTTTAACTCATTACTTCAGTCACCATAAATCATTTATTTTGATTCTTTTAAATGATGTGATATGATGATATAGTGATTATTAAAATAGTAGGTTAAAAGTGAATACAAAAATGAGTTAAATTATTATTATCTCATGTGAATATGAGACACTGTTTTCACCATAATTTACAATAATATAGGATAATAATATTTTAACTCATATTATTTGACTTACTTTTAATCAATTATTTTATTACTATTAAATCATTTATTTTAATTATTTTTAATAATGTGATATGATGATTTAAAATATGAATTAAAAATAGATTAAAAAGATGAATTAAAATACCATAATTCAATAATATATTGATTTTGAATAGAAAAAGATATATAGTGTGGATTTTTATAAGGAAGGATCATAAGGGTACGTGGCAATGAGAATGAGAGGTTAGTTGGTGACCGTTGGGGTACGTTAGGAACAGTTGGGACACATGTCATTTCAATATTCGGATAGGATAAAACAGTTGTGGATATTTGAGTGTCGGTGGGAAAAGTTGCATAAACCGAAGACAATGATGTTTTAGCATTAAAAGAGTATTTAATTAGAAATTGAAGAATATGTCAGAAGATGAAATATAGAAAATAATTTTATTCAAGTGAACATTAAAAAGAAAAAAAGACTTTAATATTGTCCTTGAAAGAGGCTACAATATAGTATTTGGCAGTTAAAGCCTTATATTGCGTGTTCCCTTTTTCTTATATTCTACCAAGTGAAACGTGGCATGAATTAGATTAACTATTATTTTTAATTATTTTTAATTTATTTTTAATCCTAGTTGAAGGTATCTTGGTAAATGACATATAGTATATTCTGTTGTAAAATAAGGTAAGGTTTAGTTTAGATAGATAGAAATGGTGACCAATTCAGAAAAACTCTATGATGATTTTTCTATGAATGTGACATGAAAAAAGGATGGTGCAATAAGAAATAATCTCGAGATTTTTTGGTGCTACCACCATTTTGCTTTTGGTAGATTGTTGACAACTTGGCGGTGGCTATTTCCTTCTACACCCCATAATTTCTATGTATACCACATAGAGGTTGTTAAAAGCCCAAACCATTTCTTTTGCCACCATCAGTCCCTTGTTAAATGTGTCATATCATAAATGGATTAAAAAATAGAATATTTTGGATTTGTATAATTAAAAAAATACTTTATTAGGGTTATATAGCTTGAAAAGAATTTTGAATTATACAATTTAAATATATTTTTTTTATAAAAAAGTAATTTTTAAATTGTGAAATATATAATTTTTCTTTTCATGTAATGATATGAAATCGAAATAAGTTTTGAATTACTCGATTCAAAAGTTAACAGAATTTACGGCACAATTCATTCTTCCGCACACATCTCAAACCCTAAAACCCTACATAGCCCTATATTAAGCGAGTTGGTGTTGTATCCTACACAATTTAAGTATAATAACAATTATATTATTTATTTTTTTAATCAAATTATTAAATAAAATAAATAACCAACTTGTGTTTACTACAAACAGGTCTCAAACTAGTTTAAAAGTTCAAATAACTTACAAAATTATAATTCAAGAATTTTTTATACTATAAATAAATTTTAAGTTGCATAATCAAAAGGTCATAATCCAATAATAAATTGAGAATTTTTATATTTATAATAAAATGAGAATTTTTATATTTATGGAAGTGAAGGAAAAAAAATATACGAGCACAAAAGGAATATACCAAATTTTGGTACACCGATTAGATAAGTTTTGTAATATATATTAAATGAGTTTGTTCATATGTATACCAAAAAACCTTATACGTGTCATTCCCTACATTGATTAGATAAGTATAAGAAAACACATTAGACAACCTTATCTATATGCTTATTAGATTAATATAGCAGCACACATTAGACGAGTCTATAATTATACTAATTAAACGAGTTTTGTTATATATATTAGATAAATTTGTCATACACTAAATAAACTCATGTAACAATATATATTAGACAAGTTTTTTTATACATTGATTAGACGAATATATTAATATACATTACACAAGTCTATCAATCAACTGATTAGATGAGTCTTGCAATACACATTAGACAACTTTGTCTATACATTGAGTACATGAGTCTAACAATACACATTAGACGAATATGTTCATACACTAAATATATAAGTCTAATAACACATATTAAACAAGTATGTTCATAAACTAATTAAACGATTTTAATAATAGGCATTATATGAGCCTATTAATACATAGTTTAGATGAGTCTATTAATACACAATAGACGACTTTGTCTATTCACTGATTAGACGAGTCTTGCAATACATATTAAATGAGTTTTTCCAAACACTGAATATATAAATCTAAGGATACACAGTAGAAAAGTCTGTCCATATACTAATTATACATATATAACAAAAACATTAAACCAGTCACTTGATACATTGATTAGACAGTACACAAAATATGACTTCATTCACACATTGATTAGACGAGTCTAGCAACGCACATTAGTCAAGTCTATCTATACACATTAGACGAGTCTATCTACACACAAATTAGATGAGTCTATCCATATTAAACAAGTCATTTTATACATTAATTAGATGAGTCTAAAAATACATATTAGAGTAGTTTATCCATAAAGTTATTAAAAGTTTAACAATACACATTAAACAAATCTTTTCATATATGGATTAGACAAATCTAACAATATATATTAGATGAATTTGTCTATACATGGATTAAACAAATTTAGCAATATATATTAGACGAATATGATCATATATAAATTCGACAAGTCTATTAATACAACATAATTATATTATTTATTTTGTTAGTCAAAGTATTAAATAAAAAAATAATAATCAACAACATGTGTGTACACATATGTCTCAAACGAGTTCGAAAGTTAAAATAACTTACAGATTCAAAAAATAAATTTTAACTTACATAATCAAAAAGTAATTTTCTTAGAATAAAATGAGAATTTCATATTTATGGAGGTGAACAAAAAATATACGGGCACAAAACGAAGTTCCCCTTGAAGGTTTTTTTTTTTTTTTTTTTATCACCCTTCAAAAATTACTCTGCATGTTTACTTTTATTTAATGAAAAAGAGAAAACAGTGTTGTATATAAAATTTTGTTATATCGAAAACAAATGAGAACCAAATACAAACTAAAATTATTTGATTCAGTGGTACAATATGTCCATGTACATCACTTAAAAAATAGAAAATAAAAATATTTGGTTAAAAATAAATAAAAAAAAGGAGGCAGATACAGAACTAATGCATTTATTTAAAAATTAAAAGTATGAAATTATAAAACAGATAAAAAAGAAAATTGGTGTGTCTCTGACAAGGACACAGGCACTCTTAAATTTGTAAATATACATTATGGTAGCAAAAAACCTCTTCAACTGCTTCTACTTCACTCTTTTTCTCCCTCTTATTTGTTTTGCTAAGTGTACTTTTGGCTTGTATCAGTCTCTTGCAATGAGCACTTTGGTCTCTTAATTGAACTCTCCCAGACCAGACTGTAAAATTAAAAAAAAAAAAGAAGCAGAAAAATAATTAACAAGCTAGACTTGTAAAACCTACATAGAAGAAATTCGAAAAAACCCTAAAAAATGTTTGAACTTACCAAATCAAGAAGCCTTAAAGCAGCAGTTCGAGTAAATTTTCTTGCAAAAAGGAAGCAAGTTGATGCTTTACCCTTGCTGCTGCACCATTCTCTTCGGTATTCTGTTTCGTAGTAAATATTATCTATGTCCTGAAAACAAATAATCAAACTTTGTTTGCACACATTTTCTTTCATGGAAGTAGTGTAAATGCACTTTATATGTTTGTCTCAAACTGAGACAAATATGGTTACCTGTTAGGTTTACAGAGGAGGTTTCACCGGAAAAAACAAACACCAATGAGATCTGAGTCCAACCACATAAAACATTGACACCACTCTCAACCCAAAACCTTAAGGCAATGAATTTATGAGTCTTTATCCTTATATAGTGCTCTACTTTCTTATTTTTATCCAATATTTTTATCCAATGTGGGACTTAGACTCACACTTGAATTCCTAACATTACCTACCCAATCCAGATTATCTACTGGTTTTTTAGTGTTTGCTGAGCATTAAAAATACACTAGGTTGGTACTTTTAAAATCTTTTTAATATATTTTAAAATTTCAAAATCAATAGTCATAAGTATATTTTGAAAACAACACATAGAAACCGAACCCAGCAAAGAATCCAAATTTCACTGAGAATTTTGTATCTGATAAGGAGGCAAAATCAAGATGCATGAAAGTGATGATCATGGAATGGAAGTAGATTCAAAAGGGAGATTTTGCAGTAAAGATGAAACCTTAATAAATTTTAGAAGCATAGGCGTAGCATCTGAGTACTTGTAAGTCACTGGATGCCATCCGCGGCGCTCATGATCCCTCGAGTTGGAAATATCCCAAGCAGTGTGTGTCAATGATCTTCGTGTGATTTCGGCTTCAAGGTCCTTTTGCTACATTTTGGGAATGCAAAAACACTCAAGTAAATCGGAACTAACACTGTGATCACATTGAAATACTTGTAATGAAAAAAAAGAGAGCCTTGTAATAGTTTAAATTAGAAGTCACAAGCATCAATTTCTTTAACCATCTGTTTTTCAGTGTGATGCTTGTTATTCAACTTCAAATAAATGCAGTAATGTAAATTTGTAACTAATTCACTTTTTGAAACATCTAGAAACAGTGCAGACAATCATCATACCAGTTTCTCTGTCACTCAAATCATACAAATGCAGGACCCAAAAAGGTATACAAAATTAGTGTTTTCTTAACATCAGTTTTTCAGCATAATAATTTATGCCATAGCAAGTTGTTCAACTAAAAGTGTGATTGACACTGGAATACATAGGATATATACAAGTTTAGATTCTCTGCTGGTTTTTTGGTACTATCATCTGCTGAACATTTAAAATACATTGATATTGGTATATCAAAATTCGTTTTAATATATTTTAAAACATCAAAATCAATGTTCATCAATGTATTTTGAAGGCACAACAGAAGAACATCACAAAAAACTAGCAGAGAATCCAAATTCGATAAATACTGTCATTTTTAAGTGAATCATAACAATTCTTGTTTCCAAGACAGACACAAAAAGAGTGCAGGTGGGAAAAGAAAAGGGTCCTTACAGCCAGTAGTGTCTGAACATAGTGTTCATCTGGTATGCAATTATGGATCTTGGATGTGTCAGCAGGCTGCATGAAGGAAAAAATTATAATTAATTAGTTGTTAGTTCATATAATTTACTAGAACCTAATTGACATCACATATCAGTTCACAATCAAATGTGGAATTACTCCATAAGAAGAAAATGATTTCAATAAAGAAAAAAGGAGACTGATTGAAGCTAATATAGTAAAAAGAAGAAGAAAAAGGAACATCTAATAATTTTTAAATGCATAATGTCATGTAGAGAACTTACAATGTAATGATCCCTCCAAAATTCTGGCAGTGGTTTTTTCTGCATTATTAAGAGAAATGAAAAAGAAACAGATAAAGTTGTGAGCATGAAAGAACAAGAAAGGAGAGTGGCTTGAATACTAAAAAGAAGATCCATTATTGATGTGTAAGTCCAACATTTCAAAAGAAGTATGCAATAGCAATCATAAAAGACACTATAATTGACCTTGTCACCCATTACCTTGCAATATTTTTGAAACATTGGAAACACAGTTTCATCTTCCACTACAACCTTGGCATGCTTTCTGGTAAGAACAGCCCACTGCAGAAGAATATATAAATAAGACATATCTTTTCAGAATTAAGTTATAGCAAACTAAGAGCTACACAAGACCTTTACCTGAGATCCTTTCCTCCAGTTATAGACAGGAATAACAGGATCCATTTTTGGATTATAACGGCCTTCTTTCGTGTCAGCAAAGCTGTTCATATGTTAATGCAAAAAACAGTTAAGTTGTTGGCAAATAAATTCCCAAGTTTAACAAAAAGTTCCCATTTCAGCAAATTTAACCTCTCAAAATTTGTTGTATGAGGAATTGTACTTT
>Ga0209589_1002261_pt1 | contig 33167 bp, 14 predicted proteins | sample CowpeawhiteBW_FD_187525 | JGI IMG/M metagenome (GOLD analysis project Ga0209589, IMG submission 187525) | Root nodule microbial communities of legume samples collected from California USA - Cow pea white BW (SPAdes) (version 2) | ecosystem: Host-associated > Plants > Roots > Nodule | place: USA...
AGAATGGAATAAGGAACTTTATTTTTAAGAGAAGAAGAAGGCATCCTGTTAATGAGATAACATGCAGTTAGGATAGCATCACCCCAATAATGAATCGGCATATTTGCACCAAGCAATAAGGTACGAGCAGTTTCAACTAGATGTCTATTCTTCCTTTCTGCTATACCATTTTGTTGAGGTGTAAGAGGGCAAGTAGACTGATGCAAAATGCCATGTGAGCTTAAGAGCTTGGATAATTCAGAGGAAAAATATTCTTTAGCATTATCGCTTATGAAAATTTTGATTATTTTTCCAAATTGATTTCGAATTTCATTTAAGAAGGATATAAAAATTTGCAAAAGTTCAGAACGATCCTTCATTAAATAAATCCAGGTACATCTAGAAAACTCATCAATAAAAGTAACAAAATATCTGAATCCAGAAGATGACACACGGCTTGGCCCCCAAATGTCAGAATGGATAATAGAAAAAACAGAATCACATCTAGATTCAGAATGTTTAGGAAAAGAAGACCTCACATGTTTCCCTAATTGACATGATTCACATTCCAAAGTTTGGAGACTATTGAGTTCAGGGACCATCTTCTTTAGTTTCGTCAAATGAGGATGTCCTAAGCGGTCATGTAGCAATTTAGGAGATGAAGCAACACAAGATATAGATGGGCTAGAACCAAGGTAATAAAGGCCCCTAGATTCATGTCCTTCGCCAATCATCCGACCCGTACCACGTTCCTGTATGACAAAAGAGTTGGCATCAAAGGTTACTGAACAATTTAATGATTTTGTTAATTGACTTAAAGAGATGAGACTAAAGGGACACTTAGGAACGAAAAGAACAGATTTTAAGTTCAAAGAAGGAGAAAGAGAAACTTGACCAATTCCTTGGGAAGCTACTTTGGATCCATTAGCAAGGGTTATGAAATGAGATGTTTTAGGAAAGGAGAGAGGAGAACAAGGAGATATTACCAGAAATATGATCAGATGCACCTGAGTCAATAATCCATGGGTTTTCACTCTCCGTAGATTGTGAAATGCATGCAGTTGACAAACTAGGAGTTGTAGATGATTGAGCTAGGTTGCTGGATTTCAACTTTAAATATTCCTCATATTCTTCTTCAGAGAATTTTGTCTCAGAACTTTCAGCTTTGGAAATATTGGCTGTCTTTCCAGGAAAGCCATGTAATGAGTAGCAATTCTCTTGAGTGTATCCCATTCTTTTACAATATGTGCATTGGGGACGCCCTCTAGCACCACGCCCTCCTCTAGCACCACGATTTCCTTTACCACGAAATGAAATCATAGCAGAAGACTCAGCATTCTCTTGGACATTTCTATGCTTAAGGGATGGAACACGAAGGAGACGTGTTATCAGGTTCTCCATAGAAGGGACTTCTTGACTAGTTAGAATTTGATCCCTAATATGATTAAATTTCGGATTCATTGCTCGAAGAATCATAACCATGTAAAACTTATCCAACTTTCCTTTTATTTCTTCTAATGAGTCCACTTCTAAGAACACCTTTAATTCCTCAACAGCAGATTGAGCTTCAGCCATAAAAGTTACCATATCATTGTCAGATTGCTTTAAAGAAGATAGTCGATTAGCCGAATCGTAGAGCCGTTGGATATCATTTGCGAATATATTTTGGGCCTTCTTCCAAAAAGAATGACATGTTTTAAAGGCCCTAAGCGTACTCAAAATATTAGGCTCTACTGATTGCCAAAGTAGAGCACAAAGCTGAAAATCAGTTTTCTTCCATTGCTGAATTTGATCTTGTGGCACTGAGCTTCCATCTTCTTCCAAATGATCATGAAACCCTTGACCAAGGAACCAAAGTTCCACAGATGCAGACCAAGACAAGTAATTTTTTCCATTTAATTTTTCCGAAATTATGGAAGTAGTGCCCGAAAAAGATGGAGTACTCCCTGAAGACATGATAAGTTGACAGTAGCTGGTGGACTATCTGAAAAAAAAAACAACAGAACCGAACAAAAAACAGGGCTTCAAGAAAGAATCTTAGGGTTTTAGGAGAGAGAACCCTAGGAGACTCACCAAAACGCTGTGAAACCAGAAACGAAGGACAGATATGGACTCACGGTGCTCCGACGAGTCAGACGAAGGTGGTCTGGAGATGATCTGTGAGACCCACGCGCCTATGGAAGCAGCGACGTTGAACGGCGCGTGAAGCAGCGAACGAAGGCGCGACCATCGGGGTTGGATTGCGCTCCTCGAGGCGATCCGAACCCAGGTGCTGGATGGCAAAAATACGGCGGCGGACAGCGACGGACGGCGGACGACGGAAGACCAGTCCTTTGACAGAGACAGGCAGAGCGGGATCGACCCGCTCTGATACCAACTTGAAATTAAAGAGAAGAAGATTTTAGAGTGAATTTGAGAGTGGGTGTTCTCTCCTCTTAGGTTTCAATATTTATAGTACATGAGATACAATGGATGAGAGGAAAGAGGAGAATTCTAGAAGATGCTCCTAGGAACTAGAACTAAAGCATGCTCCTAGGAACTAGGACTAAAGCATGCTTCTAGGAACTAGATCTAAAGCATGCTCCTAGGAAAATGAATCTCCTTTAAGACTATTTATTCTAACAGTAATCATTACAAATAATAGTATAAATAGGATGAAATGGGAAGAGAGGAGATATATTGAGAATGAAAGAAAAAAAAAGTGAAACAGAAGAAGAAGTTGTGCGTGTGAGAAGGAAGAAAGAGGAAAAATAAATAAATTTATATATCATCAAAGTCTTAGTACAACCTTGGTATAATTTCCATGATAAATAAGGTAAGGGGAGGGGACATCTATCACTTTATCTTTTTACTTTGATTATTTGAGTTCTTTATTTGAGGGAACGGGAAACTCTACTATTACTTTTCTCTCTGCTCCAAACGCGCCAATTGTCATTGAAGGACAAATTGGAGTTGCCTTCTATTTACCCCCAACAGTCCAAGTGAACCTTATCCATAACCTTTTCCCTCCACCTGTTTGAAAGCTAGTATATGAGGGGAAAACTGTAAATAAATAACTTTTTTTTTCCTCTTGTACTGTAGGAAATATAAGATGTACTAAACAGTGTAAATATAAGATGCATACAGTATTGTAAATAAATATATATATATATATATGAATATTTTATGTATAATTTTGCCTTTAAATTTTATAAGTATATTATAGGAAATAATAATAATAATAATTAAATAAAAAACAAAAATTGTTGTCACAGGGAGGTTCATAGAGGCAGGACCACGAGCGGGCAGATTCGTGTGAGCATCATAAATCTTGAGTCCAAGGTTAACTATTTGTGTGAATTGAAGGTTGAAAATCCTTATGGTAATTAAGGTCTTGGCCAAGAACTAATTAAAATCAAACAGTTGGGTGTATTTTGATATTATTAACTGACGTGTTATTTATTTATGAGTTCACCCTTTTTGTTTGTGTTTGGCGATGATCGTGTGATTTATCATACAGGAGCAGATGATATTCCAAGTGATGTTGTTGATGCATAGCGACAGAGTGAGAGCTAGCTTAGGGACTCTTGAGGTAGGGATTTTATTATGTTTTCTCTTCATTTGTCGGATTTTGGAACTTGTAATAATTTTACTACCCTAGTTTTATTTAAATTATGGCGCATTGAATAATGATTTAAATTTTCTCGCATTTTGAAATAATAAAATCATGAGGTTTGTTTTAAATTATTATTTATTTATTTTAATTAAGTAATATCCAGTAGGGACGTTACATACTTCACTGTATGGCTCTTTATATTATATTGTATGTGATATTTTCTTTAATTAAGTTTATTTATTAAATATGATGTTACATTTATTGCAATTTTCCATACAAGGATTCATAATAGAAAAACTGTCATAATTAGGAATTGAATTTTAAGTGTAATTTAATTTTATAAAATTAATTTATAAAGTAATAATTACACCTATTTATATATTATAAAATTATCTTATTTATAGTCAACGTGAGACTTTAGACATGCATCTTTAAATTTTTATAAGTTTGTTCTACATTGTTATGTTACTTATTTTTGTTGAATAAATTCTAAAAAGATTTGGGAATAACCTCTTTAGGTGGTTATGAATATTTGTCGAAGAATAATATTTATTTAACTTGTGTAATTTTTGTTTGGAGACAATTTATATGATTTTATTTGTTGAAGAATATTTGTTTAATTTGTGTAATTTTTATTTGGAGGCAATTTATATGATTACAAATATTATTAGGAACATACATTTTTTTTAAAGAGTCAATTATTGACAAACAATTAAAATTTATATTTAAAGAATAAAAAGTCATCTATAAAGTTCTTTAACAACTTTTGTGAATTCTTTCTATCTTTTCCAAGCAAATCCTCATACAAATTGAACACTCTTATAGGTTTGACTTACTTTTTTTCTTCTTTCGGATTTTATTGTTTCCCTTTGAAATTTTTAGATTCTTTTACATAAAAGGATTTTATTGCATCATGCTCAATTACCCTTAAAATTTTATTGCATCTTGTGATTTAATATATGTGTACAATGAGCTAATAAAAAATATAGCATATTCTTTTTGGTATGTAATATTATTTTAGAGGGCGATGCCTTCATATTTCAAATAATTAAATGTTGTGATCGTGTGTGTTGTTGATAATGAAAATGAGTTCTATAAATATGGAAAAGATACGTTGAAAAATGGTATTTTTAATGTGCCTAAATCTTTGTTGCTTGATTTATTTGATTAAGGGAGATTATAGTGAACGTTTAGTAATAAATAAACATTTATTGAAGTTATAGGTGAACTAAAGCAATAGATGAATAAAGTTAGAGTTCCTATCTCTTATTCGAAAATGATATTAATTTTTCACTATTTGAGATTGGCTGAATTAGTTATAAAATTTGTTAATATTAATTTATTTTTGGAATTATTTAGTTTTCTATGAATTGGAATTTGATATCCCAAGAAGAATTACAAGTATGTGGATAATAAGATATTTTTATTTTTAATAAATTAAAACCAGGTAAATGAAGACTCTTACTGAAAAAAAAAAAAAAACGTTTAATGTTGCATTGGTTTATTAGATAACTTGTTGGATAAACATCATTAGTTAATTAAAAATGTAACAAAATTTAGTTAAAAGAAATAAATTTACACAATTACAATTTTATAATTTTAATATTGAAGAACTAAATTGGACTAAAATTTTAAAAAATGACTAATTCTAACTTTTATTAAAAATTAAAGGACAAAAACATATTTAATTATTTTTCTATTATGTAACTAAACATTCATCAAAATATTCTATATTAGTTTATCCAAAATTAAACTTTAAAAATATGCATAAACTAATTTTAATTTATGGAAAAATTATTTATTTTTCATTTATAAGTTTTTGTCAAACATTTCCTTTACCGTGCTAAGTGGAGTGTAAAGGAGACAATAGTAAATAGTGACAACACATATATTATATTCATTGGTCAAAGTAGATATATTCACTTTTATTTATTTTGCTTTGTGTCTTTGCCGAACTTTGAAATTTGGTTTCTCTTCAATTACAATCTTCTTTCTTTTTCAACATTGTGAATTCAAAAGACTTCCCACAAGCACAAAACATGTTACATCATTTCCAATCACTTTTTCCATTCATTATGGCAAGTGTTAATATATATTACATTTTTTTTCTAATTAATGCATAGAATAAAATACTAAATTTAGATGCTTATATAATATACCTTTGAATAAGAACTTTATTTTTTAGTGTACATGAAAAGTTTAATTAGTTGTCAATTTAATATAAACGAGGGTTAAATGTATTTTTGGTCCCTATAGTAAAAATTGAAATTAGTCCTTCTTGAAAACTTTAAACCAATTAAGTCCCTCATCTTTTTAAATGTATGAATTTAGTTCTTTAAATCAATTTTCTTTTTAGGTTTAGTTGACGTTTCAAATGTGTTTCTCGGCTAACATTGGAACGGAAATGTGTCAAACGGTGTAAACAAATTCAAATACTATCATGAAATGCGTGAATTTAGTTCTTTAAATCAAATTTTTTTAAGTTTATTTGACGTTTCAAACACGTTTTTTAGCTAACATTGAAACGGAAATGTGTCAAACGGTATAAACAAACTCAAATATTATCATGAAATGCATTTAAAACGTCAAATAAATTTAACAAAATTTGGTTAAAATGTTTAAATCCAGGTTTTTTAGAGTTGAAGGACTAACTAAATTCGACCAAAGTTTTTAAGAGAGACTAATTTCAATTTTCACTAAAATTAAGGAAAAAAAAACATATTTAACCTTATAAACAATTATAAGCTTCACTTTTTTTTTCAACTTTTTTTTAAAACCTAAATCATAATAAAATCATATACTTCAATGGGTCATGTATAAAATGGTAAATTTTTTTCTTTTTAAAGCTATGGATTGCCCTATCCAAAGTTCACTTTTTTAAGTGATTATTATAATTTTGTAATGACATCACATGCATATAAAGATTAAATGTTGCTTCTATTCTAAAACCACAGGTGATCTATGATATTTAAATAACAATAAAAAAATTTAACAACTAAATTTTAATAATTTTTTTATAATTAAGGTAATATCATTTAAGTAATTATTTATTTATTTTTATTTTTTTATATTTAAAAAATATTTAAAAGATTTCAAGTTATAAGTAAAAGTTATCAAAATTTAATTATCAAAATATCATTTAATATTTCTAAAAGATTTATTACCAAATCTAACAACTTTTTTGAAAACCAGAACTAAATTTTCTCATATTTGCAACACAAAGACGTGAAATCCTATTTGAATTTAGGGATTGAATTATTGAAGAGGAAGTGCAACATTCACATGAGATGGTAAGTGAAAAGAAAGGAAAGTGTACTGTTTTGTTTTTGGGGGTTGTGGAAAGATGGTTGGTTATAGTTGAAGCTCCCAATTTTGAGAGTTGGTTTTGAAATTGAGTGTAGAAAGAGAGAAATAAAAGATCCAAAATTGGTTGTACTCAACAACCAGAGAGAGCCAAAAAAAGTGGGTACCCTCAAATTCTTGGCCTTTTATTGTGTGGGGATAAGCATTTGTACCCTTTTTCTTTGCCCTTTCTCAAAAACACACACAACATGCCAATGCCTGCCTTTGCACTTAGGGAATCATGTATCCAAGGGGACCCTAGCATTTCAATGCTACAAATTACATTTTGTTGGATATATATTCATATATAATATATAAATAATATATTATGTATGTATATGTATGTATCATGTGTTTAAATGTGTATAAAAGTTGTATTTTTTTTTAATTTCACGTACACCAATTTTTGTCCTCCAAGTAATTTGGATAGGTTTTACATATGGACAAAGGTGGTTTGGATAGAGCTTGAAACATAAGAAGAAGTGTACATTTCAAAATTGGGAAGATAAAAGAATAATTAAGATTTGAAAAAAAAAAGATTAAACTTAAGAGATTTGAGAAAAATGAAAAAGGGTTCTTGCAAATTATTGACAATTTTTTGTTGATTTGTGATAGATTTGTAATATGAATGAATTAACCTTTTCCATGAATTAGAAAAATAAAATTAAAAGTACTTTTAAAAAGTGAATTAGTTTTCATCTCTTTAATACAAAATTTTCAACACATCTCTCACAATAAAATTGATGGACCTTTTTATAATTAAAAAGAAACGATACTAATAAGACATGAACTTAATTTTTGCATAGTTCATTTGCATATCTGATACTACTTTTAATTTAAAACATTATTACAATGAGTTTTTAGAATTTTTTTTTATACAGTGTTTAACTTTTTCATCTTTACTTAATAAAAGGCTTAGATTAACATTTGAATTTCCCTTTGTATGTGAAACGATATATTTATGATTAATCAAATAACGAACGACATGATAATTTAACAAATCCTGTTACGATAAATTTTAATATAATATTAGTAAATAAATTTAAGTTTAACTTATCTAATAATCAATTTATAAAATAAAGGTTAGTTGTAGTTACATAAATTTAAATTGACATTTAGAAGGGTTATGGATATAAAAAAGTCCATTAAAGTAAATTGAAATGTGATTAGAATGTAATATAATTAAAAAGAAAAAGAAGAAGAAGAAGAAGTAAATGATTGGGATGAGATGGTGGTGGACAATAAGCATATGAGGTTGTTTATGTTTGGAGGGTTGAGGAATGCAGAAAGGACATACGGGGAGCGGGGAATGAAGGAGACGCCTACAGTGGTGTGTGGGTCATAAAACAATTTTAAACTTAATCTATTGTTGCACCTTCTTACAACTTTCACGTTTCAATAATTGCACTCCAACGGAACATTTAATACCCACATCTCACAACCATTACTATATCTCTCCAAACCTAAATACTAAACACTTGCTCACTACATTTTGGTTATCGCTAACCGGTCTCCTAGGACTCTAATTAACAATAATTAAGATTTGATCTAATAATCATTAATATAATTTTATTTATTTAAAGAACAAAAATATCCATAAATATTATATAAATGTGTTTAATATTTTATTTAATGTTCACAAATAATTAAAAGTTTTATAAAAAATATTTTTGTTTTTATAAAATTTATTATATGTATTTATATTATTTTAGTTCCTGTACTTAATTATTTCAGTTTTTAATATAAAAATAATAGTACCAATGCATGTTAATTATTCTTTAACTAGTATTTTGAGGGTGCTCATTAGCATTCTTCATACATTTTTGTCCTACTATCCCAAAGATTTATTCAATGTGATTTTTTTTTCTTATTTTGGTTTCCATTTTATTTAATTGATGTATTTTTTTTATTAAATTGGTGTTGATATAGTTTGGAAAGTAATCACATGTGAGTACAAATAATAATATCTATGTTTCTGGATATCAATAGGTTAAATTTGCGACGAATAATTGGTATTAGTATATATTACTTGTGGGAATAGGTATTTTAATATCCGTTTATAAATGGATTAAGTGCAAATATCATATTATTTATATCCACACGTATCTCTTGTCGGTAAAAAATTAAAATTTAATTTATATTATTTTTTATTATAATTTTATTTAAATTTTATTTTAAAAATTTATATAATATTTTTTTTTTGAAATATTCACATGTATCCATGGATACCTGCGAATTTTTTAAAATCCATAAATATTTTTTAAACAGTATCCGACAAGTAACATGATGGTAACGAATTTGACTTTTTTTTATTCTGTTGGTTGATTAGCATGTAGACATTATCCATACCAAACCCAACTTTTCATCTATACGTGTGAGTGACTCTAGATTTCTCCAACTTTTTATTATTTTTATTTTTACTCACTATCTCTATGTGCAATGAGTAGAAAGTGAAAGGTTAGAAAAATCTGAAATCAGGTACTAATTGATATTTTTCAAATATTATTGATATTTTCCAAACAAAGTTAATATTATATATAAAAGTGACCATGTTGACTTCTTTTAAATTATATGAGAACGAATTATAAAAGGAAATATGAGAAATCACATATTAAACAAAACTAAATTATATATTTTAAAAATTATATTCAATATTTGTAATGCATGTTTGGTTCAGATTTATAACATGATTATAGATGTTTAATGGAAGTAGATCTGTATTGTTTATGTGACGTGTGAAAAGAAAAGTAAATTAGCGTAGAAAAAACAAAGATAACACATTAATAACAATGATGGTAATTTCGTTGACTTTTTGTAATAATTTTTTAAAATTTAACTTTTGATGCAAATATTTCTTTTATTAATTAAACCTTAAAAAAAATAGAATGACAGTATAAAAAAATGATATATTTGTGATAGTAAATCAATGTATTAGTTACTGATGCAACTAGGGTTAATTTATTCTACCAATGGTGAAGTGAGTTTTCGAATTCAGATCTCACTCACGTCTAATTGGTCAATGGTTTTGAGATTTGTTAATAAAAAATAATTTAATTGTTTACAATTAGAAGATAGTTTTGCACACACGCAACAACACTTAAATAAATTGCCATTATAAAACATAGTAGTTAAACCGTTCCCTTCACTATCACAAAAATCTCCACATGCATCACATCTCTTTGATGTCTTCATTTCACCATTTCTTTTACTTTTCAAAATTCCACCTTATTATCTTACCAAAATTCCTGCTTTTTGGACTTTACTAAAAGGTCATCATCATAAAATTATCTATTGTCATTATAAACCACAATGTTTGATTTTGTACACTAAACTAAATTTAAAAATTTATTTACTGAGCTTTTTGATAGAATTTGATTTTTTTTTTTTAATTTTCTTTATCTTTCTACTTTCTTTTTAAGATATATTTACTTATTTTGGTATTTTAAAATATACTAGTTTTTTAATATATTAAAATTAATATATTTTAAAGTATCCTATATAACAATATCAAAAATTCGATAGAGAATTTAGATTTGAATCTCTCGGCATTTCACAATATGAATGTGCACTATATTATAAAATTAAAATTAAATATATTTCTAATCTCTAAATTTAAACGTGAAATTAAAATTCGTCAATATTTTAAACTTATATATATTTTAGTCTAAAACTTTAAAAATTTACATAATCCTCTTAACTCAACAATACTCATTTTTTTTATTAGTTAAGTGAGATTTCATTAAGACATATGAACTGGAAAATATAACACGTGTAAATAGTTAAATATCAAATAAATAAATAAACTTAAGGTATGAGTTATGAAATTATATTTATTTATTTTTTAAGTTCAGCAAACATATTTTATATTTTACATATTTTATATTTTATGATAATAAACAAAACAATGACAAATTTTAATTTTAAATCAAAATTTAAGAATTAGAAAATATTCAATCTTAAAATTAATATCAGAATTATATTAGAGATAATATAACAAACAAAATTTGAGATTTAAAATAAAACTCAGGACTATAAAATGGAAAATTATGTTTCTATTAAAATATATATATATATATATATATATATATATATATATATATATATATATATATATATATATTTCTACCAATAAATAACTTATACATTAATCAATTTAAATATCTACCATTATATTAAAATAAAAATTCAGAAACATCTTAATTAATAGTGATATATGACATCAGAACCCAAAAAATTAAATTAAGACTTCTAGAAAGAAAGCTGTAATGATTTTTTTTATAACTTATTTGGCTAGTTATTATTATATTTAATAAAAAAGACGTTATGATAAATAAATAAAAAAAACAGTTACTTTCTTTTAATGCAGTTTAATGATTTATCATCTACAATTTAAGTACATGGATATGAGTTTTAGTTAATATAATTATTCATCCCTTAAATTTTAAATAATTACAACAATATTTGAGTTACTCTCATTAATTTGTCGGCTTCTGCAGTGTAAATAATTTACTTTCCTTATTTCACATACTCATTTGACAAAATGGGTATAAATAAAAGAAATGTGTCATGTTGCCTAATGGGGGTATTCAATTTAAGAATAAGGAAAATAATCTAAAAATTGGACATTTTCTTTATTTTATGCCAAATTTGGTCAAACTAATGCATTTTCAGAAATTTTCTAAAAGTGGAAATTCCTTATTAATATGACCTAAAAAGTTACATAATTAACATGTTTTATAAAGAAAGACAACATGTATGTCACACTTGAATAAACTGATAAAGACTTGTACCTCTTTTACAGGAAAATATTTTTTAGATCACATAAAAAGAAAAAAAAAATCTTATCCATTAATTCACTTTAATTTCTCAACTTATATAATAGATGTAAACGCGTTAAAATTCTTATGATGGAAAATTTCTCCATATACTATAATGTAAAAAAAAAAGGAAAAAAAATTAGATTAAAAGAATAAGTATATCTTTTTAAATTAAAGTTCTATAACTATTATAAATCTAAACCTACAGATATGAGTAGAACTAACTTAATCACCCGAGTAAGCTTTTAAAAATTAAAATTTAATGATGAAAAAAAAATAGCTAAATTAAAAAAAGGGACTCATATAATTTGGTTTAACAAATATTAGTTATTATTGGAAAAAAAATCAATCAATAAAAGTTGTATTTTTTTATGAATTATACATTACAACTTCATTTTCATTATTTAGATAAAGAGTATGTTATTGTTATAATGAAATGAAAAAAAAATTTATTTTAACTAGTAAATGTATTTGAATTTATAGACACAAAATACATTATCCCTTGATATCACTTGATACAAATAAAAAACTTATATTTTGCCTTATTTTTTTCAATATTTGTTCTGTTATAGTAAACAAAAGAATTTATATTTTCCTTCATCTTTTAACATTTGTTCTATTATGTTACATGATAAAATTATCTTATTTTTCCTTAATATTTAAGTGTAATATTTTTGTAATAAAATTCTTCTTTCACCGTCATTCACATATTGAAATCTTTATCATTACCACTTCAACCGCAATCAAACTTCACCACACCATAAGTCTATGCCTAATAAAATCAATATAACAAATAATAACATTCACATTATTATCTTAAAATAAAAATAAAAATATGTGAGGAAAATTCAATAAAAAAAAAAAACTTCCCATACAACATCATCATAAAAAAATCTAAACATTTAAGGTTGTAATCAAAATAAAACTTTGATTTTTAATGGCAGAAAAAACTCTTAACAAAAAATATATTTGAATAATTTTAAATCCTAAACCTCCTTAAAATACACTTTATTTAAATTATATTAGACTTATCATTTCAGAGTTTTTCATTCTAGTCGATGTGGTATCTGGAAGATACTCTAGAAAATCTAATAAAAGAGAGAGGCATGAAATGATAATGTAGGCGTTTAGATTTTGTAGAGTTTATACTGTGTTTGTGACTCCCGCTCTCATTCACGCTCTGCTTTTATTACTACTCACTCCACTATTATCCGCCTCTCTCACTCTCTCTTCAATTCCCTGCTTTCTCTCTCACTCTTTCACTCTTTCCATCTTTCAATCTCATGAGACCAGAGTAACCATAGCTTCCAACTCTAACAAACTTCTTCCAGAACCTTCCTTCACTCTTCTAACGATTCTCATGCACAGATCTAACCACCATTGCCATCGCTGCGTTCCGTTGCCACAATTTTGACCTATAATTTCAACTTCCACCCAATTTTCACTCGCATATAGGATCACCACAATTTCTGTTACCATCACCTCTTCAATCGCTGCTTGAATTTCTAGTAATAGAGAGCTCGGCTTTTCACCAGGTCTACCAACATCTCTTGTTCTGCTTCTTTTCTTTTTTTTTTTTTTTTTTTAATTTTTTTCTTTTTTTTTTTTTTTTTTTTTTTTTTTTTTTTTTTAAATTATTGTCTTATTGTTACGGTGGTTTGTTCGTTGTTGATTTTTCAGGTCGGTGTTGATCTTGAGGAATGAAAGATGGATAGAGAGAATGCTGTAATCGGTGTGAGAGACAGTGTTCGAGTGACGCGAGCAATGGCTAGAGCTTTGAGAGAGGTCTCTGCCTCTTCAAGACCATGCTTTAAGAAACAGCGGAAATTGGAGAAGAGCAGCAGAGCAGCGCTGGCAGATGTAACCAATGAATACAGAAAACCGCAGCTCAATAAGTGCGCTGTCTCCCGCTTTAAGGTATACCGTGCAAGTTGAATTGTGGTTTTGGAGTTGCAATTTTGTTTTGTGTGGTCACAGTTGAGGCGGCATACACCCTAAAAGCCTTGGCATTGTGGCCAAAATCGCAGTCCTGGTCCTGGATCGTATTTTTAAAACCTATGATCCACTGCTTTTATTTTTTATTTTTATTTTTTTTCTAACTCACATGGACTTCTTCAATTGCGCAAAGTCATCCATTGCAACATAAATTCAGCTCACATGAATTGTCAAGCGTGCATAATTGGCAGCAATAAAACCACAGCTGGGCCCAACTGCCACTTTTTTTTTTTTTGTGGTAAAATAAATAAATAAATAATAAAGATTCAAAGTTCGATTTTTCTACTCTTATCTCTTGGTGGTTGAGTGAATGGATAATGTGGGATATTTTAAAGGCATGCGGGAGGCATCTGGTTAGGTGGAAAACTATACATAATCTTAAAACAGAAAAATATCTATCCATCCTTATAAAGAAAAGGTCTAAGTAAGTAGAATAACTATGTGATTCTTTTCTGCATTCACCCATGGTCGAATGCTTTTGATTTTTATCCTTGAGGAAAACAATCATTGAGATCTATTTACCTCTGACGACGTCAGATTAGTTTGAAGTGAAACCGTCATATATTTGCGGATCGTATTCACGGACCTAAAGAATAAAATAATTTCATACCACAATACTTGTAACTGCAATGATTACGATTGAAACTGCGATTTTTATGACTATTGATTGCGAACAAGATAGTTTTGAATTTGTAATGCTCCACTACTTCGATTTGCAACTATTGATTGTGCATGTGATAGTTTCAAATTGTAATGCTCCAACACTTCGATTCTTATAAAAAAAGAGTAGCTCAGCAGGGATTGTATGAATTTGAGAATCACTAGATTGTAAAAAATAAACTCAGAGATTGGGGAGGTTAATTTTAAGTTGCCTGACACAAGTTAGTGATATCTTCGCACTATATAGACAAGAGGAGGTTATAAGAATAAGAAGCGAAACACAAAGGGAGCTTCCAATGTCTCCATGCAAGTTTTGTCAACTCAAGATGTTAGAGCAAAGTCAGCAAAAGATTTATCCACAATGTCGATGGTACAGTCTCATGAACCTGTTGTTGCTGAAAGGCTGGAAGACAGAGAGCTAGTGCCACCTTCTATGTCTGTCATGGCAGGTCCCCAGCTTTCAATGCAGGACTCTATGCTGTCCCATGAACTCCTTAGCTCTCCGAACAAAGGTTTTTTCAATAATTTCGTCTCACTGCTTGTATGCATTTCTGCTGTATTAGACTATAGTTAACCGATTTACGAGATCATAATTGTAAAATTGACATTTATAATCGTACTTGTCTTGTTGGAATGAGGTAACTGTTTCTTTGTAACGCAGTTTGTACACTTTTCTTCTGTATGTCTCCATTTTTAATCGTTTACTCTCATCTATAACTTTTTATGCAATCTACTAAAATATCATCTTAAATATTCCACCATATCTATTATTACCTAGAAGCACTGAATGCTATCTGATTACAGGTCTTAATATAGAAGCTATTTATCACTTTACCTGACGGCTGTTTATGTATTTATGCTTATAGTATGGATTTAATTTGAATATAACTGTCATTCACTCATAGACTGTCATGCATGGCAATATGTTGACTATTGTAACAACTACTTTAAACGTCATACCTAGTGTATTTTTTAATTGGTTGACATTGTAAAAATCTTATACACTGACACCATAAAAAAATTATACTCTATTGAAGGAACTTCAAGTTCTGAAGAGTTACAATTTATGTGATTGCTCTCATTAAATTTTTTACAAGAAAGATGACATGCAATTTAGCTTTTCATAAATTCCTGATTTCATTAATTGTAAGTTGATTGGATTGTGCAGATATTGATATGATTTCGGAGAAACTTAAGCATTCGGATGGTTTGGGAATTGTGGACATTGATTCAGTGAAATTAAAGGATCCTCAAGTTTGGAGTTCATATGCCCCTGATATATACAATAATATACGTGTCAGAGAGGTTAGTATTGTAGACATGTCATTTTATATTTGGATTGTTTCTCCTAGTTTACTGGTGACATTGTAACTAGCTTCTCTTTATCGGTGTTATGGTTTCTGTTTTTCTTCTATTTCACCAGTGACTGCTGACGGCTTATATTCTTAACAATATAGACTGTATGGAACTTGGGAAAAACTGGATAAGTTTCACTGTAAAAAATTGATAATAAATTTTGGTTAAATATTTCCAGTTTGAAAGGAGACTAATCGATTACATGGGCGAGCTACAGAAAGACGTCACTCCAAGCATGCGCGCAATTCTGATTGATTGGCTTGTGGAGGTTAGTCTAGTGGCACTTTTTAAATATTTGCTACTTGACAACTTAAGCTCTTTTCCCTTATTATCACTTGTTGCAAATTTCTGTTTGTGTTGCTCAACTGCTTGAATGTTATGTATAGTTTTGACGGTTGCACTTCTTTAATTGTGACTCCAGTTTATTGCAGAGAAGCTTTTAAAATAATCAAAGAGTACCAACCCATGTTTTTTTCCCTTCACAATTAAACTTTTCAACACTCTCCAACCGTGTTAGTTTTTCAGTTAACCTCAAATTTCTAACCCAAGTTTCCTTTTCTTATACATGTAATAGTTTTATAATTTCGCAAAACCTGGTGTTACATTTCTGTACTCAACTTCAATGTCTTTTCAAGCATTATCAATTTATCACTATCATGCCTTTGGCAATTATGAACAGTAAAAAATTGCTTATGCATTCTCATGAAACGCACTTTAGAAATAAATTAAAAAATATATATTTAAATGCTGTTAGCTGAGTTGCGTGAATCTTTGGCTTCTGAATGGGTTATAGCTGAAGCTTTGTTATATCTTCTTTTCAGGTTTCTGAGGAATATAAGCTAGTTCCAGATACTCTTTACCTTACTGTGAATCTCATTGATCGGTTTCTTTCTCAAAGTTTGATTCAGAAACAAGGACTACAGTTGCTGGGTGTTACTTGCATGCTGATTGCATCGTAAGTACAATACTTTATAAATGTCCAGTTGGCCCTGATTAAGTAATATGAAAGTTCCACGTGCTCTTCTTTAATCTTTTTGATGCTTCTCTCTGAACTCAGAACTATGAATACTGAGGCACTTTATAATGAGGTTGGTATCACAATATACTTTACATCCTCAATTCAATGTGACGATGAGTTGATGATTATTACTTATTTGTATATCTTTAAATTTTATGTGTTTTTTCATTAACAGGTTTCACATGGTCTAAATTTATTCTTGTTATTCTATATGATAATGTTGAAAAGGTTGTATGTAAATTTTGGTTGGATTTTCGTTAATAAATCTGCAAAGCACAGCGAAGTGTAAGATGTGCTTGTGCTGGGATTGAGTACAATCTAAATATAGAATTATAGTGAGGTTTATAGAGCCTTGCCTTGAGTCCCAATTGGAAATGTAGAGGGCTCTACAAAAAAAAAAAATTGATATTTGTTTTGTGATTCTCGCTGGGATTATAATCATTTTGCAAAGAGGTGTCACTTGTCTTGATTTACTTTGCTATTTTTACATAGCAGTGAAGAGTTTGAATGTAGTGAAACTACTCTATTATAATTCATTCTAGACTATGTTGATTTTGAATGCTATTGGTGAATCTGACTGGGACAACCGATAATATAAGATATGATCCCAAATTTTTCGAAGGTTTTGAGGAAATTCTGAATTGCTCGTCATGTTTTTCTTTTTCATGAATTTTTAAGAAAGTATGAAGAGATTTGTGCTCCTCGAGTGGAAGAATTTTGCTTCATCACAGATAATACGTACTCAAAAGCGGAGGTAACATTTGGTAATATTGTTGGAATCTTCATCTTTTCAAATTATATTCATTAAGGCTGATAGTGACATAAAACACCTGATCGTTGACACTTGATAGGTATTGAAAATGGAGAGTGAGGTTCTAAATCTGTTGCATTTTCAATTATCTGTTCCCACGGCTAAAACATTTCTCAGGTGTGTATTATATTTGCAATTTCGATTCAAATGCTCACTAAGCATATCCCAAGAGCCGATGTCATGATGCATGCATTTAGCAGATGATATAGTATGGCTTTTCTTTTCACGTTTCTCACTTTTCTGGCAATGTTGCATGTCAATTGTACTCTCACGTTGGCAATTGAATTGGATACTCAAACACACTAATACTTGTGGTTGAAGAGCTCAGAAAAAATATATGGGAAGTTAGAAATGTAAAGATAAGCTTTGGAAGTACATGATATTGTTAATAGAAATAAGACAGTAGTCAAGCTTAATGGGAAATTTTAATGCAAAGTGATGAATTCTAAGAAAAACACCCTGGATGTATGTAACAAAAATTTGGGTAGTAAAAGCTAACGAGGATAAACTCAATGTAGTAGAATTGAAAATGTTGGTTGGATGAGCATAGCTACTAAACAAGATATGGTTAAGAATGAAGCATTATAAAGTTAGGGCAGCATTTATTATAGAGACGATGAAAAGAAGGGCTGTAAAGCCCCAGTGAACAGAGTAAGTATGTCTTGTGGAGGATGACTTCATCACCATAGCAAACGGAGACAAAAATAATATGAAAAATCATTAAGAAACACCTAGGTAAATAACTTGTCTATAAAATATGATTTACAATAGAACAAGAAGTCATTTGATTCACATAGCCGACCGGCGCCATGGAGGTGGCGTAGTTATTATTGTTGTGGACTTGCGTTGTTCGTCATTTAGTTAGAGTTTAACTGCTATGATCATGTTGTCTGCCTTTCAGGAGGTTCATCCTAGCAGCACAATATTCTTGTAAGGTACCGTAGACTGCAGTTGTAATTAAACATCCACAATTTAACTTTTTATTGTACTTAAAGAAAAGGGTAACAAACAAAACCCATTGTGTTGTAAATTTTCCATGTTATACAGGTTTCTTATGTTGAAGTGGAATTTCTGGCAAATTATTTAGCAGAACTCACTCTTGTTGAATACAGCTTCTCGCAGTTTCGACCATCCATGATAGCTGCGTCTGCTGTTTTACTAGCCAGATGGACCCTCAACCAGTCAGAACATCCATGGGTCTGTACTTTAATATGACTATTTGAATGTTGACAAATTTACCTTATTATTTGTTTGTAAATAAATCTAAATTAAAGACTCATCTGTGCATATACTTTCAGAATTCAACCATGGAACACTATACGAATTACAAAGTGTCAGAACTTAAAACTATTGTCCTGGCACTGGCAGATTTGCAACTTAATACCAAAGGCTGTCCTCTGAATGCTATACGTGAAAAATATAAACAGCAGAAGGTAGATATACAAAGCCAAAAGATGAACTTCTCACGTGCTTCACATTTATTTGTTTTGCTTCCTTTTAACCATAACAAGTGAGTTTTAGCCCAATGAAGATGCTAATGACAGTGAATCTTTCTTCCTGTGACAGTTCATGAGTGTGGCAAATTTGTCTCCAAAACCAGTGCAGTCACTTTTTGAGGCTGAAGTATAAAGCTGTAAATGATGGTATCCCTGAAGACTAAATATTGACTTTTGGAATTTCAGATACAAGAAATGTGTATTACCCTTGGTTGTAACTATTTATTTGACCATCTAATTCCCAATTGCAGTCTGATTAATAGCTGTAACTTGTAGGAAGGTAGGTACCCAACTCTGGTACTTGCATATTGTTATTGTACTGAGAAATTGTTACATCAGGATACAATTAAAGCAGAGAATTGTAGTTTAAGGCATCAAATTTAAGCTTCATTTTCAGGCAACAAGCTCTACAAGTGTTTCATGAATAGTTTTGTGTCGTACCAACCACCATCCGCGGTAGTAAAAATTGTCTAAAACTGGTTTTCGTTTATTTTATCTTTTATTTTATACGACAGAATCATTTTTGAAAGGGCATCAAAATCTTCTTACTAAGGATATAAAATCAGACTGACTGAATCTTATTAGATCATCATTTATGTTCTTTAAACAATACAAAATATTTTTCTAATTAAGAATATGATATTTTTATTACCTAAATTGGATAATAAAATTTTGCTTAATTGAATAATAGTCGGGACTGTTCTGGTGAAAGTACCATCAATTTACCTTTTTAGAAAGAAAATTACAAAATCCAAGGACAGAATTGTTCAATTTTTGTTATTATAACTAGCTAATACTTAATCTCAGTTGGCCAGATAGTTAATACAGGAGAGCACGAGTCCTTGATTTGGTACTAGTACGACGACATACACAGAAGCTTCTGGAAATAAAGTTACACAGAAAATGAGTTAATTCACTGCATGGTCCTCTCATCATGTACCACACTCCCAATGAAAACCCTCTCACTGCTTCATCTGGCAACCAGAAGCATCATAGAACATAGGATTCAAAAACAAAATGGCAATCCCAATTACCAGCTATTCCACATCTCTTACAATTTTCCACCATAACATGAGGCAAGTGAAAAGAGAATTGACAATGTGCAGTATGCAATACAAGTCAGGACACTAACACTGCAGTATTTCCAGTAACAGGCCTGAGACTGGCGGCATGCTCTAGTTGTTTCCATGCCTCCTTCCGCTTCTCTGCTGCAGATGTCAAGATTGCTTCTTCCTCCTTAAAGTGATTATGACAAGAAATGAAGAGCTTCTCATCCATTTCCAAAAACATCTTTCTAATATTGTGAGTTAGGTTCACAACTGCCGGGTTCCAATGGCTCTGAACATTCCTATCCAAAGCTGGAAATATGATGGGCAGGATCACTTGCCGGTTATGTGCAATCAGGTTCACAATGTGATCATTGTTCCATAAGAATAGGGCCCTTTCAGCTACCTGCAACAATCCATGTTCAATACACACAGAAAAATGTATCATTCAGCAATTAACAAGCTGGTTAATGGCAACAAGCGCCAAAAAAGTTACAAGTTCATATAACGCCCTGTACACACAAGAAAGAGTGTTGTTTATCCTCAATCCCATGAACGTTTGAGGTCCAACTAGAAATTTCAAACTAACTATGGATGACAACACAAACTGCTTTCATATCTTGTGGGATGAAGCAAACTCCAAGTTTGTTCCATCATCGAGTACAGTTGTTCCCCTTTTAAAAATCAATAAAAAGACACATGACCTTGTGTCTCAGAAAAATCTTAGTTTAAACTTCCAATACCACCATCTAAGTTATTACTATTATAACATAATTCCACATCGGTAGCTCAGCCACCAGCTTGCATCACATTCACAGTTTTCTCAAAATCTTTGTTGGGTAAACAATGTTCAAACAAATACAGCTATTTAACTGGATTACCATTTACAGTACCATTAATATTTAATTAAATGTCATTACATCTTACACAGAATTTTCTTCATAAAGAGGGTATTAGGGCATAAATTCTACGGAAGAATTTTACTCAAATATGGAAAAAGAAGGGAGAAGAAGTCCAAGAAAAGTAAAAGAACTAATCCAACCACATTGACAAATATGGTTGAGCTTATCAAGCATTTGTCTATATTTCCATACTCAAAATATATTACAAAATAAGCAAGATATTAATGTCTAATAAAGATTGTATTGTACATTAATAGAAATAAAAGCTGCCAGAACCAGTAAGTGAAAGAAAAAATATACAAGCATGAAAAAGATGCAACAAGGATCTATTTCTTTCAAGTGAAAAACTAACACAAAACTAGAAATGTGCAACTGATGAGGATTTATCAAATGAATTGAGTACAACAATTTTACCTGAAAGTGTAAGCTGTTTATGCAGCATCCAATCCGCCAAAACAAAGGAACCATGATCCTCTGGAACTCTACCATGTTAATTACTTCCAAAATTTCTTCCAGCTCACCCAGAAAGATCGCCTCTTTCTGACTATTTGTTGCTGGCCAATATTTCAACAAACCCCTTATGACAATGCTCGCTAACTTGGGCTCCTTCTCTATAAACTGCATAACACAGTGGGACAATTGCTGAAAGTAGACCCCAATTGATTTCGGCTTGTGCAAGGGGACCAAAACCCTCCACAAGAAGATTTTGTGTTCCTCTTTCAAGGGTAAAGCAAACCCAGTAATCACACTCCCAAAAATCTCCAACAACTCACCAATCCCACTGTGCTTCTCAGTCTCAAACACAAATCGATAAAATATGTTGTTAATAGATTTCCGAATATAGGGTCTGTGCACCATGAACTTCCCATAAATCCTATGCAGAATTGCTTTCAAGCAATCCCTTTCCCTAGGATCCTCCGAATCAAACAACTCAAGCAATCTGGCAATAAACGAATGATCAATATACTTTTTCGCCACCTTCGCATCGAGGCACGAAGATGAGATAAACTTCAGCAGCAATTCATACACAAGTTGCAAATGTGGCCAAGCAGGATCAAACATAGGTTCATCATCATCATTCTCACCACCACCTGTCCTATAATTAGGAGGGAAAACTCTAAACAAATTGAAAGCACACATTCTACACAAAGCAAGGATAGCAGGCTCACTAAACTTCATTGTCCCACAAGCCACAAAATCAACAAGCTCAACCAAAGTCTTTCTTTTCACATCTTTATCTGCAACGCTCTTACTAGGGTCACTGAAATCAAACGTTACACAACAAAGGCTCAACTTGCTCACGAACAGGTTCATCTTTTCCGCATTAGCAACATCCTTAAACGGCACCAAAGGTTCAAATCCGGACACCATGCTCGCCGGAAACACCGCCGATGACGAAGCTCGCTTCGCAGCGGTGGAACTGCCGCCATGCGGTCTTTGGCTTTTACTGGCGACGCGCGGCGAATCGGCTGAAAGCGCGGAGTCACCCCAAGTCGACTCGTCCGAGTCGGGTTTCAACGACTTCCGAGGAAGCTTGCTGAGGATTTGCTTGAGCATTGCGACCCAGAAGCTGAAATCAACTGTTTACGAACCTACCAGACGAAAATCGAACCCATGAAGGAAGAATCGGAACCAGTCGAACTCGAGAGTGTTGATTTAATCAAAAGTTTTGAAAAGGGGAAGCAGAAACCCTAGATCTCGATCACCGGAAAATCCAAGCAATGGGGTGAGTCCCGTGAAATTGAGATCCGCAGTTGAAACGGGTTTGCGGAAATTTTCAATTTTGCATAACACATTGACGGAAAAACCAAATCTTGAAGGTTTGGGTTTGTTGGTGAAGAAGAACGTGAACCAAAAGATGAGCCGGTAGAGAAAGAGAAAAGGTGAAACGTCGATCACAAAAGAAGAGAAGAATAATAAAAATAACACTAATGAGAAGTTTAGCTTTGAACCAAAGAATCTCACATTCTCTCAACGCAATTGCTTCATCTTTTGTTGGGAATGCAGAGAGAAAGAGAAAAGAAAGTTGAGGTTGACTGTGAGAAAGGTGATAGCTTATTAGGGTAAGCAAGATAGTGAGTGTGGTTGCAGTGACAATGGAGCTATGCAGAGATTTTAAGTCGCTGAGAGAAATCACTGTGAGCTGTTTCTTGAATTTTATTGTTACTGATCCATCATGTGAAACCGAGAGGAAAACAAAGGGAAAAGGAATAGTAAAATAAAGGTTTAATCAACGGTATGTTACCCACCGTCAACTCTCGTAGAAAAAGAAAATTAATTACTGGAATGGTATCGTAGAATTGTATAAATTTGGTATCCGCGGAATAACTGTCCTCACTTTTTTTTTCAAAAGTGCCTCAATCAAGTATTTAATGTTATAAAAATATTTATACTTAATTACTTTTAATTTTATAAAAAATATTTAAAAAATGTTCTTTAATTATTAAAAAGAATTGAGATAAAATTGAACCAAAAGCATAAAAGTGGAGATTAAATTGAAACAATCAGGTATATATGGGTACTAGATTGAAATCAGTACAATGACATTTGTCACACGTGACATTATCACGTGGCACTGACATTGTCACATGACACTGACATTGTCACATGTCACAACAAGGACTTGACACGTGGCAACAAAAAAATTTTCCAAAAAAAAATTCAAAAAAAAATAAATAAATAAAAAAAATGAGAGAGTGACATGTGGCGTGCCGTTAATGACGTTAGTTTTTTTTTCTGAAAGGGACCTGATTGAGACACTTTGGAAAAAGTGGGGACGCAATTGACACTTTTTTTCCCATAGATACCATATTGGCACACTCCTACCAAAGTGTGTACCATCCGAACCAAAGTGTGTACCATCCGAGTAATTAAACAAAAAAAAGTGTCAACGTGGTCTCCAATTGAGTTAAGTGTATCAATCAAGTCTATTTTCATTGACGCCGTTAAAATAATTAATGTTGACTTTAAGGTACTTCATTGACACATTTTTTCGTCATGTGGTATTTAAATAATTTATTGGAATTGCAAATAAAAAATTGAAAATACTAAAAATAATGAAATTGTATTATTAATTTTGAAAGGGGGTCTTTGCAATTAAGGTTCTTACTCGAGCAAAAGGAGAAAGCGAAGTGAGAAGCTAGCAGAGGCAGAAGCGATTTGGGATTTTTCTTCAATCCGAAATTGAAATCGATATCTAAAGGTGTGATTGACATTGTAGAGCAGTGCTTTTTGGATCAAAGGTGTGTTTGTTGAAGCTTAGCCACGTTTGTGCTTGATTGTGTTCATGTGATGGTTTTAGGGTTTTTTTGTTTTGTATGCATTTTTTTAATTGCTCTAGTGGTATTGTTTAGGGTTGTGGTTTTATATGTGTTTGTAGTTTCAATGTGCCACTTTTTGTAATGCAGTTTAGTGGGTATTTGTTTAATGAATTTGATGTTAGTGGTGGTCCACCGTTTGTGTGAAAGTGACGATGTTTTAGTTGTGGTCCCCCATTTTAAAGTGTTTGTCGGTGTGTAGGTGGTATTGATTGTAAATTTGGTATTATTGTTTGGACATTTTCATACTTCATAGGGATTTATAGAGAGATGGACGAGCCATATTTTGAAGTTGTCTTCCACCATGGGGGAAGTTTATCAGTGATGGGTCACTGAAATACATGGGTGAGACCAATACTCTGTCATGTGACCCAGACAAGTGGAGCTACTTTGAAATATTATCAATTTTGAAAGAGATGGGATATGTGAATGTCAAAGAGATGTGGTATTCAGTAGGTGGAGGTTCCTTGTTGGAAGGAAGGTTGGAATTGCTAAGTGATGACAAAGGTGCATTCCATATGGTGAATATTGGCACACTGAATAGCCAAATGCATCTTTATGTTGTATACATGGTGTCCAAACCTCAAATAGTTCATTTGTTGGAATATTGTGGTAATGAGGTTGCAGCTGATGCATAAGTTAGTGTGGAAGGTGGTGGGATTGCAGTTGGTGTAGAGTTTGGGGTGGATGCTGGAATTGCAGCTGATCCAGAGGTTGGGATTGCAGGTGCTGTAGAGGTTGGAAAGGATGCTGAAATTGGAGTTAATCCAAAGGTTGGGGTAGAAGGTGAGATTGCATCTACTGAAGAGGTTAGGGTGAATGTTGGAATTGGAGTTGATCCAGAGGTTGGGGTGGAGGGTGGAATTGCAGTTAATCCAGTTGATGTAGATGTTGGTGTGTTCACTAAAGGTGTTGCAGAGGTCGCCGTGGAAGAGGATATTGAAGGTGAAGTTTGTTTACAAGGTGGGTCTGAGGAGGAGTTTGATGTAAATAATGAGAGTGATGATGAGTTTGATGGAAATAGTTGGAACGAATATGAGGAGGAATTATCTACTAATAATGAAGGATATGAAGTGGAAGATGATATTTATGATGTATATGTTGGAGGCGATGGTGAAGTGGATGATGATCTATATGAAGTTAGAATTAAAGAAGCTGAGGATGGTGGATTGAGAGGTTCATCTGGCCAAAAGCCCAAGCTTAAACATGTGGATCAAAGAGGATTCTCTGATATCGAATGAGAGTCTGAAACATTAGACAGTGATACAAGTGAGGAAGATAGAGACATATATGGTAACTTTGGTATATTTTCTTAGCCCAAAAATATGGAGGACTACAACTGGGAGGTTGGGACTTACTTCATGGAAAAGGAACACTTCACCGAGGCAATAAGAACTTATGGGGTGCATAGTGGTAGGAAGCTTAAAATATTTAGAAATGATAAAAGAAGAATTTGTGTTAAATGTTTGGGTGCGAAAGGTAAGTGTAAGTGGTATGCCTATTGTGCTTATAAGGCTGCCCAAAGTACTTGGCAATTGAGGAAAATTATCAACAAGCACACCTATAGTTGGGAATTCAATGTTAGGTTAATGACTTTTAAATGGTTGAGTCGAAGGTTGGAGAAGACATTAAGAGAAAATCCAAGTGTTAAATTGACTGACTTGAAAAACAAGATAGGTAAAAAATGGAACATTGGTGTTTCTAGGTCTATGACCTTTAGGGCAAGGACAATGACATATACAAACATTGATGGATCATTTAAGGAACAGTATAAATGAATTTATGATTATGCACACGAACTTTTAAGGTCTAATATGAGCTCAATTGTTAAAGTTCATGTTGAGGAGAATGAGGGGAACCCAATATTCAAACGACTTTATGTCTGTCTCAAGGCTTGCAAAGACAACTTTGTGTGTTGTAGGCCCATCATTGGTGTAGATGGTTGTTTTCTGAAGGGCAAATGTGGTGGTGAGTTGTTGACAACTGTGGGAAGAAATGGAAATACCAAATGCTTCCTTTGGCATACGCATATGGAGTTGGTTTCTAGATTTAATGATTGGAGACCTTTGTGGGCCTAAAGTGTGTTCCACTTATACATTTATTTCAGACCAACAAAAAGTAAGTTTTCTGGAAATTTTTTCACATGTTTAGAATTCATCTTCCACTGTTGTGCTTATAGTAATGCATTTTTAACACATTTCACACGGACTACTCCTAGCATTGCAAGAACTTTTGCCTAGTGTGGACCAAAGGTTCTGCGTGAAACACATCTATTCAAATTTAAGGAAGAAATTTCTTGGGAAAAATCTGAAGTTGTTGTTATGGAAAGCAACATACTATACACATCCTTAATCGTGGGAGGCAGTAATGAGGGAAATCAAACAACTCAATGTGGACGCTTTCAAACACTTGATAGCCATCCCCCCAAGGCATGTCTTACTAATTGCTATATTTTATTGTTTACATTATGATCTGTTATTAAAGTCAAATTTGTTTTGTAAAGTAGGTTTTAGTCGAGGTCAAGATTCACAGCCAAACCTGTATGTGACACCCTGGTGAATAATATGTTTGAGGGGTTCAACAGTACAATACTTGATGCAAGGAGAAAGGCAATCATAAGCATGATGGAAGAAATTCGAATTTACCTCATGAAGAGATGGGCAAGCAATAGAAAGAAGATTAGTACATTTGAATGCTCCATTTGCCCAAAAAATAAGAATAGAATGGAAAAGGAGGCCAAAAAGACTAAACATTGGCTTCCAAGGTAATACTGTTAATAACATTATTCTGCTAATAACATTATTTTGCTAATGATTTTTGTCAGTTCCAATATAAATTGATTTTGTGTGCTTTCACTAATAACAGTTGGTTAGGGCAAAGACTGTTTGAGGTCAGACATAGGTTAATGATTGGAGAAAAAATTGTGGTTGACATAGATAACTAAGAATGCAACTGCAGAAAGTGGATCATAACAACAATTCCCTACTAATACACACTTACTACAATCAGATTTTTAAATCTGAATGCCGAAGACTTCCTTCCACATTAGTTTCTTGCCTTAACTTATGAAGAAACATATTTGTTACTAATATACCCTGTTAACGATCCTCATCTATGGGAAATGACTTCTGCCTGTGATGTCTTGCCTCCTACTGTAAGACCCGCGAAATTTAATTAATAAATACAGGTAGTGGGAGCCTTTATGGAATTTAATCCTGACCTGTGTGATGTGGAAAAGTACTAGCTCAAATGGTTGATAGTACTTTATTGTGTGAAAGGACTTGGGTTCAAGTCCTATGTATGCCATTGTGTATTATTTAAATTATTATTATTTTTTTAATAATATGCTTGACTATGATGAGTGATGATGTGATCCTATAATTATAGAAATTATCACTAAATGTGAATTTGTTAAATAGTTGTGCATTTATTTGGACATAGGCATGGTTATGGGTTCAAACCTTGGTAGTTTCACATTAAACTTTATTTTTACTAAGATTAGTTTTGGCATGAATATGAAAAGCCAGAAACCCTAGCAGCCAAGGGAGGGCTCGAAAACCATCATAAGACAACCATTGAATGACAATTAAACTTAGTTTAATGGTATTTTCGTTTTGCATCATTTAACCCACATTAAGACACCATTTAGTGACCAATTAAGGGAGAGAGAGAGAGAGGTTTTGTGGCTGACATTATTGCATAGGAAGAAGAGAACGAATTTAGAGAGTGTGTGCTGAGAAATGAGTGAAATTGGAAGCTGAATTGAAGGGAGGTGCTAGGCGGCCTAGTGATCAAAGAGGAACTCTCAAAAATCTTCATTTCTAAGCAAAGGAATCCATGTTAGGGTAGTTTTACGCGTTAAATTTAGGTTTAAGCATGAATTGTATGATAAATATATTGTGATTATGCATGAACCCTTCTGCACTGTTTAAATTTTGTGTTTCTGGAAATTTCCAGAATCCGCCTAGCGGGCTATGAACCCCCGGCAAGCGACGCATACCTACCATTTTATGTGTTTTGCTGGGTTCCTACGAGGAACTGCCTGGCGGTGAAACCCTATACTGTCAGGCGACACGAGCCTGCAACCCAATTCTGGGTTTTCTTGATGAACTGTCTGGCAGTGATGAACACTCAGTAGGCAACTCGAGTCCTAAGTAAGTCCTAAGTAATTGTGACTGATATGATGGGTTACATGGTCAAATTACGTGTGGTTGAAGGTTAAATTCGATAAAATTGCTATGAACACCCTTTTAGGGTTGAACATTTCGGGGTTTTATGATTCGAGTATAATTATTGTGAATTGGTATTGGAACTGTGCTGGGTAGGTATAGTTAAGTTTGAATAATTGGGTCTCGGTTACCATGCTCGCGTACGAAACAATGAAGATAGGTAGAGTTTAGTTCAAGAAAAAATGTAGGAAGGCAACGTAGGTGCAAAAATTCTAGGAAAATTGCCCAGAACTACATGCACCGCCTGGCGGCAAGCTCCATGCCGCCAGGCGCCATCACAGGGGCTTGGGACTTGACATGGTCGCGAGAGTTATTGATGGTTCTGGACTTTTGGCGAATCAGGTTCGTTCTACTTAGGGAATTGGAAATAGTAATTGAATCAAAGCATGGCATATGTTGGGGTTAGAAGTGTAACTTCTAGGATTTGAATGGAAGAGAATTGTCATTGTAGTGCAGTAGGAATTTCAGTTTGAGTGAGACATAAAGTGTTCGATAACCTACTGTAATATTAGTCATAATAAGACATTGCTAGAGTAAATATGGAATTGTATGAGTAATTGGATTTGCCAAGTGGGAAGAATGAGGTAAACCTGACTAGGCGATGGTGGTTATGTCATATAGAATTTGGTGGAGACTTAGCTAACAATTGGTTAATTAATAGAGGGTAAGGGCAAGAAGCTAATAGTGTTATTTCATTTAGCAATGTCAAACCTAAGACTTGAATCAATGAAATATAAGTAAATAAAGGTAAGAAGGTATGTGTATGCTAAGGAATACAATATATAGACCAATGAGTACTGAATAGAGGGGTGATAGATACTCTGGAGGTGTGCAAGTACGTGACTGGAAGATTGTAATTGAACGAAGTGTAGAAAAACCAGAATAATTGTCGTATTGGTGTGGCGCCTGGCGACATGGTTCAAACCGCCAGGCGATAGGCATTGTTCCAGGGGGTTTGTGTGAAGCGAGGCGTCTGGCGGCATAGATAGTCCCGCCAGGCGATAGTTGCAGGAACAATAAGTGTAGAGGTGCCTGGCGGTACGCGTCCCTTGCCAAGCAGTCTGGAGGCCTATTGCGCCTGGTGTGTAGCGCCAGGCGATATTGATGAAGCAAGGGTGCTTTGTTTGTTTTGAATGTGCGTGGTCTACAAGTTTTAATGATGTCTCTAAGGTCGACTTACTGATGTTCCTTGACTTGTGGCTCGGGATAGGGGTTAAACACGTAACATTCTTTGAGTTGTGGCTTGGAATGACATCCCTTCAGTTGTGCCTCGGGATGTCGGATGAACACGAGGAACTCTTGAGTTGTGGCTCGAGTTGGCGAGTGTTGCCGGTATGAGTGTGCACGTTGTGGCGTGTACGGATGGGTCAATTTAGATCGCCCTCCTCAGTATTAAGCTGACGAGTTTGGTAGTCTCGGGACATTACGAATGTTATTCGTATTGGGAACTCCACCTGGCGTTACGGTGTGTGATCCGTAGCATGGTTTCCCGCCCGTGCTCTGTTAGTTGTGGGTGATAGGTGTGGCAGCAAGACATCTTGAGGTACCCATCAGAAGACGTAGAACACGGTGAACATGGTGGTGGTCATGTATTATTGAATCAAAGGATGGAATTCCTTTGTTGTGTTGTATGTATATATGTATATTCTATATATATATATATATATATATGTTTATTCTGTTAGTTCACCCTATTTTCTTGTGGTTGGCGATGATCGTGTACGCGGTACACGTGAGCAGATGATGTTACAAGTGGATTAGGTGAGACATAGAGTCGGAGCGGGGCTAGACTGAGAAAAGAATTTATCAGAGTATTGATGATTTTACTATGTTTTGAATAAATTGTAATCTTTTACATTACTAGACTTTTATAATTATAATGGTTTATAATTATGGATTTTGGATTATTGCTAATGTAAGAAAAGTTTTAAAATTTACCGTATTTTTAGGAAATGATATTTCAATAACTGAAGTTATTATTTATTTCTTTATTTTATTTATTTAAATCCGTAATATTTGGTCGGGATGTTACACCTATTAAAAGGGTCTTGCCAGGAAGACCAAAAAAGAAACGAAGACTAGAGTCATGGGAATTGAAGAAGGACGACACTCAATTGAGGCTAGGTGGAACACGTAAAAATGTGGTTTATGTAGACAAGTTGGACACAAAAGAACTAATTACCAACATGCTTCTCCTGCGCCACAACAACCTGCTCCATCTAGTACACACCAAAGCACCCCAACAAATCAAGATCCTCAAGAAAGTCAGCCTACTCAAGTCACAAAGCCAAGTCAGATTACTTCGACTCAGCCAACCCTACCACCTAAAACACATAATCAGACTCTTCCCACATAAACAAGTTAGAGTACTGTAGTCCATCAAACTCAGTCAACTACAACAACCACCTATAGAGAAAATTTGTCATACAGGAGGAGCCCAATATTGAATTCGTGAAGACTTTTGAAGAACCTTGTTAGGTCATTTTGTACTTCATTTGTTGTTGGATTGTGAGGTATTTTGGAAGAACCTTGATATGTATTTAAATGCTTAGGAGATGATTTTGGTTAGCATTATGTATTTTGAACATCGATTGGGTATCCACTTCAATTAACAACTTTTGTGTTTAGGAGAAGAATATTGAGATGCATTTTGGATGAATATAATGATGCCTTATTATGCACAAATTGACTTTAATGATTCAACCAATATATTACTGCATGATGATGTCTTTATTATCAATCTTATATTGTGTACCAAATATTTTAGTTACAAGGTCCATGTGAAACTTCTTTTCCAAATTTACTTACAATGTTCATTTATTCCATGAATTTTCTTGAAATAAAGTTACAGGAGAACTTACTGAAACTCTAAATTCATTCCATAATAAAAATCCATTACAATAACGTAGTAAATTGGTGTTCTACCCACACCCCTATATGAAACAATAGGAAAGAGACACTATTCTTTTATGAACCCCATGAAGAACACACACAACCCTCACTATGAGACATTGGATAATTGATTGAAGACCACTTCTTAAGGTCCGACACGAACCAGAAAACCACCACTACAAGTCTGAACCAGAAACAAAAAGGAGAGGAAGAAGAAGATAGTAACAGGCAAAAATGATTTAGGGCAAAACTGATTTTGATTAAATACTTTATACACATAACATTGTACAATTATTATTTTTTTACACATGTTCTTCAGTAATTGACACATATCCGTTCTTCATTGCCACATCACCACAATTTTAACGCCGTTTGTGAGAATCTAACGGGATGGACTTAATTGATGCACTTAAACTTATTTGGGACCAAATTGACACTTTTTTTCGCAGGATACCAATTTGACACACTTCACCTAAAGTGGGTATCATCCGAGTAATTAAACCTAAAATAAACAATAATGGTGATATATCGAAAGTATTATTATTATAATTATTATTATCCCATACAAAACCAACTTCACAGTTTAATTATATTTATTTTAATTTAATTTAAAAATTTAAAACATACTATTACATTATTAAAATGGATTATTTTTTTTGAGAGATTTAAAAATAATTATTAAAATGGATTACTCTTTTGAGAGATTTAAAAATATTATTTTTCGATAAATAAAATATAAAGAGTTTCTATTTTTCTTTTAGTTGCAATAAATTAAAAAAAACTTTTCGTATATTTAATTTTTATTTTTAAAAATTATTTAATATAATAAAATTTTAAGAAAAATGTAGGAGTTAAAAAAGTATATGTGGAAAGCAGAAAAATATTTAATGAAATAAATATATTTTTTTGTTTTAAAATTTGAAAATATTTGTTGAAACTAAATTATATAGGTAAATATTCTTTTTAGGTTAAAATACTCCATTGGTCAACGTTTTTTTCAAAAATCTCAATTAGGTTCTAAGATTTTTTTTAGACTCAATTAAGTCCATATTTTTTAAAATGCGTAACAATTAGGTCTATTTGTTAGTATGATGGTAACGGTGTTAATGATGTGCCACGTGTCAGCTCCTCATTTTTTAAATTTTTTTAAATTTTTTTAAATTACACGTGTCAAGTATTTCAATTTGGTCCATATATTTGTTATTTTGATTATATTTCAGTCCATTTTTTTTTAATTTTCAATTTCATTATCTCCAAATTGAGACCAAATTTAAATTTTATAGAAATTTTATAATGATATTTTTATTAAACATTTTAATAATATTAATTTTATTTAAATTTTTATTTTACATTAAACTTTACTTATATTTTGTTTTAAAATTTTAAAATATTTATTTTAAGTTGTTACAAAATTGTTTTAAATAATTTATATACAAATGTTAGAGTTGCTTTAAAAATAAAAATTTTATAAATTTAAATATAAAATTTTAAAACAATTTTGTAAAAAGTTAAAATAAATATATTTAAAATTTTAAAATAAATGGACCGAAGTAATCAAAATAACAAATATATGGACCAAATTGAGATTGAGACAATGACTTGACATGTGGCACAATATTGATGTGACATGTGACATGAATAATTTACAAAAAATAAAAAAATTTAAATTTTGAAAAATTTAAAAAAAAAATCAAAAAAAATAAAAAAAAAAA
>Ga0209589_1002262_pt1 | contig 33163 bp, 12 predicted proteins | sample CowpeawhiteBW_FD_187525 | JGI IMG/M metagenome (GOLD analysis project Ga0209589, IMG submission 187525) | Root nodule microbial communities of legume samples collected from California USA - Cow pea white BW (SPAdes) (version 2) | ecosystem: Host-associated > Plants > Roots > Nodule | place: USA...
AAATTAATATATATATTTTTATATATATATATATATATATATATATATATATATATATAATAAATTATAATAATAAATAATAAATGTATATAATTAATAATATAATAATCATTAATAATTAAAATATTATTTAAAATATAATAATTGATATATTAATATAAATAACTAATAATATATATAAATATATATTTAATTTTTTTATTTTAAGATTTCATATAATTTAAATATTTTATTTAATTTGTATTAATTAATTATAACTATTTTTATAACATTAAATTACAAAATTATTTTCTTTTTCTATTAAGGATATTTTAGTAGTTTCTTAATTCTATCTATTTTTACAATTAATTTTATTTATCACATCAATCAAATCTCTCACTAACTTTTATGAAACTTATCTTCAAATTTATTTATTTTACTCTCTAAATTCACTCAAAAAAACACAAAAATTCATCTAATCTACACAAATTAACAAATTTATCTGTACACTCTCTCCCATATTCACCTCTCCAAGTAAACACACCCTTAGTGTTAATCTACTCTTTCTTTATCATAAAGCTCGATCATTATGTCAAAACTCAAAAGGTGGTGCAGGAAATGTCAAAAGTATCTTTTATGCATTATTTTATAAATTGTAGAATTCAAAAGATACTTTATTTTAGACTGTATGTTTTGGAATATATATTTTATATTTTGAATTTTATAATCTAAAATGTATTTTATATTTTATATTTTGGACTGCATATTTTGAAATACAAATTTTATATTTTAAAATACAATTTGTAATATAAATTTATATTTCAAAATTAAGAATCTAAAACACAACTACGAAAACCTCTTATGATTAAACAATCCTGTACTGAAAATAAATCCTAAACTAAAAGATAACTTTGGAACGTTCAACTTTATACCAAGTGCAAGTTGAAATTACACATTATGAATTTCATTTTGTAGCTTGTGCAAGAGTGCCATCATCATAGTACAACTAATTTTATTTTGAAAGATGATTGGAAAGTACACATTTTATATTAATATATAATCACCCATTAACCTATAATTTTTAGAATAACTACTTAAACATTTTTAGTTAGTTTACAATAAAAATTCTTTCTTTTTGTAACTAACTATGTTATTTGTAAAAGAAAAAACAATAGTAAACCAATACTAAGTTCAAAAACATCATTTCATCCAAAATGTTTGAAGCAGTTGAAGTAATGAAACTGGAAGTGTAGTGAGGACCCTTATCCACTCTTCTGTCTTCTGTTCTGCTTGTGGGCAAAATCATCCAAAGCTTTAACATTCAAAGATCTTCTTCTGTGAATCCAACTTCCAAAATCTCCACTTTACATAATGCTTTCAAATTCAATGTTCATTGCTTCTTCTGTGTTTTCACCATCACCTTCCACCCTCTTTGGCTCCCACAAGATTTGTTCTTCCTTCAAAACCATCTCAAAACAAAGCCACGCTTTTCTCCACAGAAATCCCTTTTTCCAGCCCCAGTTGAATTTGGGTTCTAAAAGGGCCCTCTCTTCAGTTTGCTTCTCCAACGCTGGAGACAAGGCACTCTACTCTCTCACCTTTTTTTTTTATATTTTTGTTTCCTATGCAATTACTTTCTCGGAATTTCAGTTTAAAGATTATCATGGGAATTGTTGTTTGATGTGCTATGATTTCCATGCTTGATGATGAATAAAAAGTGTTTGATTTTCTATGCTACTTGTGACAAGCTGAGAAAATGAAGAAGAAAAAAAATATTTTTAATGTGGGTATCTGGTGATTGGTTTTTCAGTTTATTCATTACCAAATTTAAATCTACTATGATGATATGATTCCTTTTGCATGAGTGAATGTGAGTGCCTTTCAGTGACACTTATGAGTTATATAGATAGGTCTTTATGTTATTTGTTTTTGTTTACAATATATGAAAGAATTTAGTTTCACACATTGCTTATGAAGATTTTTGCTCTGTCTATCAATTTTGGATCTCTCAAGTATACTTATTAAGTAATTATTACTTTTGTCAGTAACCTTTTATATTATCAATAGATTCTAATCAAATTCTTTATAAAGAATTGTATAAATTACTTGCATTGTTCTTTTTATTTGTCTGTTTTTCAGGAATCGGGAGTGGAATGGCCTATTCTGAGGCGATGGGAGGTGCCTTGGGAATGGCAAACAGTTTCATTGACCTCCCTTGCTTGTGGATTAGGGTGTGTCTTGAATAGCTGTTATGATTTCATATCAAACTTGAAATAATGAAAATCAACTGAGAAGATGTCATCTGGGGACTTCTTATACAAGTTCTAATTTATTTCTATGTTACTATTTGTGGTGTATGTTGGACCACTAATTTATTCCCAGGCAGTTTTGTGTTGACAGGTTTGACTGAAGTAATTGCTCTTCCATATCTTGGGATCCAACCTGATGTGCTAAGTTTGGATGATAAGGCAGAGATACTTTTGTTAGATCAGGGGTATGTTATTCCTTTGGTTTCTCATACCTTCATAATTCTTGAATTTGGTTGGTAAATTTTGAAACTACTTCCACTTTTATGCTTCTGATTTATTTTGGATGAGTCATTGATCTACCTTAATTACAGTCGTTCATCCGTGCCCTACCTTGGTTGTGACTTCTTGGGGGCTGCCTTAATTTTTCTCAATATGTGAACATACTGTTTCTTATGTGCATCAACTGTTATTGTTATCATTATTTCCAACAGCTTTAAACTTTAGTATGCTAGACCAATCTATAAATAATAGAAGTATGAAACACCTTTGGCCTTTCTTTCTACTGTCTGTACATAATAGTTATTCCAAATTTCTTTCTGATGTTAAAGAAGAAGTATGTAAAGTTTTGGATTACTTTCTTATTTTCTCCTATTATTTGTCTTGGCAGCATAACAACTGCTGTTGTACTTGGAATCATATATAGTGTTGCCAACACTTTCCAGCCACTTCCTGAAGACTTCTTCAAATACGGTATTATCATATAACAGCCTTTCAATTATGTCTATGATATGGACAAAAAGGTTTCCAGTGTGAGCATTATTTGTGTGAGGATGAGTATAGTGCATCAAGAGCTCAAAATAATATTAAGATAACTTCAACATGGATTTCAATACAAGCTTGATTATTATTTTGATACATCTAGAGCTCTTTATTGACTGCACTTATAGACACTGTGCTCATGCAAAAGTTATTCCTCGATGTTTATATTAATGACAGGCATCAAACCATAAGACTAGAAAAAGTATTAACAATTTAATGAGGTTCACTACAACCAATACACACCAGTTTGTGCCTTTATGAACATGCTGTATCTCTGTATGTTGGTTTAAATCTCATTTTAATCTGATGTTTTAGTCTGCAATTGGCTTCTATTAAGAGTTAGAACTTGTTATGCACTGATAATTTTCCATTCAATGTTCAAATCATTGTTACAGATTTGAGGGAACCTTTCAGTCTTCAAAAGGGTTGGCTTTTGTGGGCTGGGGTTGGACTTGTTAGTGCCATAATTGCAATTGCATTGACCGGAGTTGCTGTGTCTTTCTTCAGTGGAGAAACGCCACAAAGAGAGGTTTATGCTCTATTTTTCAAATTTTACTGGCAAATGCAGATGTAATTATTAGTTTCTTTCTTTATGTAAAACTATTTTCTCCGTAGCATGGAAGGAGGCAATTTAGGATCACTGATTCTCCAATAGTCAGTATTGAACCACTGATCTTAGAATTACATCGTAGCTAACTAGAGGTGGATCAGATTAGCTATATCTTCCTCATGTACCTTAGCAGAATTAATCAGTCTTGATAGGATTATTACTTTGTGCTGTTAAAGTTTGCCTTTTATAACAGTGTTTAACTCTTTGTCTGGACTTTAAACCATGTGGTATAACCTGCTTTCCAGACTGATGCTCTTGTTCGCTTGCTTCCATTAATTGGATCCTCAAATCTAAGGTAATTTAAGATATTCCGTTCCCTTATTTAAAATTGCAGTTGCTGCTTCAGTTATGCTTTGATAACTTGCAGTAAAGTGAGCCAAATTGTAGTTGCAGAGAGCTATCTAAATCCACAACATTGTGGTGAAATTGTATCCCAGATTCTCAAGAAAGTGCTTGATTGTGTTTCTTTTCATTGTAGTACTGCCTGCTTGGTGGGTATCACAGGTGTTCTTGCTCCACTCCTTGAGGAGACTGTGTTTAGAGGATTTTTTATGACTTCTCTGACTAAGTGGTATTGGTTGCCTTCATATCTTTTCCTTTCCATTTGAGACCTGTTGTTTTTTGTTGATTAAGTTTTTTTTTTCCATTATTGATTTTACCGTTCTTTCATTTTCATATACCATAATAAGTCATGTTAAAGAAACTACAGCTTGCCTTCAAAGTGGGACTTTTTCCCTTTGAGAATTAGATATACAATGGCAAGATAATTGAACAGATAAGGCTTGAACAAGTGCTAGCTTCAATAATTGTGTTGGTCTGAGTTATTTGGATTAGCAATGTTTGACAAAATCAAAGCTTGAGCTTTCTCTAATGCTTTCCTTATTAAAAATTATCTATATAAGTGAATATACTTGTATCCAAAATGAGATGCATCATGAATACCTTAACTCAATTGCTGAAGCATGTCTTGTGAATTGATTGTTACTGGTGCAATTTTTCTGATTCACCAGGGTTCCTACACCAGTTGCTGTTGTCATTAGCGCCAGTGTGTTTGCCCTTGCACATCTCACTCCTGGAGAATTTCCACAGTTGTTTGTTCTAGGTATGGTGTAAACACATCACAACTTGATCTTCAGAAATGGAAACAAGGAAATTTTCTATTATAATATTCAGTTAGACATTGAGTACACAATACTTTAATTTGAACAAGGGGAAAAAGTGAAAAAAAAGGTCTTTTTATTTCAGAAGTTGTTTGTTTTCAGTTTTCATTTTCACAAATAATTTAAAAAACGTCATTTTTTTTTTCATTTACATTTTCTGTTGTTTTCATCATTTCCTACACAAATATTTAAAATATAACAGATGGTATTGAAAGATGGTATTGTTCTTCCACATACTGTGAAGAAAATAACAGAAGCTTGTGACATACATAGGGACTGCTTTGGGGTTTTCATATGCTCAAACTCACAACCTTCTCACTCCAATCACTATCCATGCCTTCTGGAATTCAGGAGTGATATTATTTCTTACTTTTCTTCAGGTGTTTATCATAACTCTATGTTTGCAAATTCTGTTAGTTTTTACCATCAACTTTTATTGAACAATAAGAATGCTTCTTCTGCTGTTTGTGTGTGTAGCTTCAAGGGTATGATATCAGAGAATTGTTGCAGGCAACTTGATGGAAGCATTCTCTTCCTTTCATGGATGTAAAGCATCATGTACAGTATAGAATACATATCCATTTCTTTGGTTATCTTCTCCCTTTCCCTGTTGTAAAACATAATCAGATTGTTGCTTTAAACAGTGAAGAAAAGATTAAGATTATTTGATCAGGAGTTAATATATATTTTATGAACTTTGAAATTTACAGCAGGCCTGATTGCTATAAAATAGGCTTCATTTGGATATCCAATTTTGAATGGACTACAGTAGAGTCAAACTTTGTATCACAATTTAACAAAAAAATTGTATTTATCTCAATAAATCTCAAACATAGTGTCATAGATGCATTTTTTATATATCTGTTTTGGTATGCTGCTTCTCTTTATCTTTCACTGAACCAACTTCTTTAAAAATCAATAATGGTTTATAAAATACAAAATACATATTCTAACAAATATTGTTTTCATCCTATATGACGCTCAGCATTAATTTATGGTGATGTCTATGCATAGAATCTGATACTCATATTAGTGTTTGCAAATGCTAAGAATGTAAAGTTTGAGAGCATAGCCATGACCTTCATAATCTAGTTATACCAGCTTTTCTTAGGCTGCTGTAGAAGTATGTAATGAATGATTTGGTTTGAGCTATCAATTATTAAGATGTTATTGATGAATCAGTTAATCAAGTGGATTTATGATAATACTCTTTAGGTTTTACAAGCACTTGATCCGGAGTCGGGCGGAGCCCAACTCTGGCTAAGTTGGGTTGGGCCTACCTCTGACTGAGAGAGGCCGAGCCTAACAGTAGCTAAGTTGGACCGAACACAATTGCGACTGAGATAGGTTAGGTCCAACTCTAGCCAAGTCAGACTAGGCCTAACTCTGACTAGATGGGTTGGACCCTACTTTGGTTAGGTCAGTTCAGATCCAACTCAAACCTAGTCGAGTCAAGTTTACCTCAAACCGAGTCAAGTCATGTCTAATTCATATTAAGTCGAGTCAAGCGCAACCCTAGTCAAATCATGTTACCTCATGCCTAGTCGAATCAGACACACATCAAATTGGTAGAGTTGTCTTGTTAGGTAGAGTAGAGTTGAGTTACATTAGATTGAGTCTTGGCCCATAACTTTCTTATTAAGATGGACATGATAAAAAATAAGAACCAATCTATAATTAATGCAAAATATTTGGAAATCAATTTACAATTTAAAACATTTTAAAGATTTGTTATTATGAACAATATTTAAAAATTAATTAAAATCTTGCAATTGTAATCAAATGGACTTTGACTCTAATAATAACCTATTTTAAGAGGGAACTTTGATAAGTGGGGCATTTTTAGTCCACTCATTTAGGGTCACTAGAAAAAAGGAGCTTTATTAGGAGTAGGTTGGGACTGACCATACTCTAAAGTAATCCTCTTTCTTTGGAGTCTTATCATTGTTTGAAATAGTAATAATTCCCCACCTTACTTTTTTTGAGCAAATATTAAGTAATGTATTCTTCATTTCTCATATTCTTCATCTTTTCATTTTCATTTGGTTACAATTCTTATTATATCTTTACATTGTCACGATGTTTCTTTTTATTCTCAACTCGTGTTAATTTGTATGTTAGTAATTCATTTCATATTATTTTGTTGATTGAACCTATGAATCAAAGTTTAATCCGAATCATATATGCTACATATGTTTATGACAAAAAATGAGATTAAATCTTGTAGTTATAATTCTGTAAGAATATTGGAACTTTTGAAAACTTCTGATGCATTTCATTTTTATCACTTCGCTACTAGTGTCAATGGTGAATAACATGCACCTAGTTAACACCATTTAGAAAATTAGATTGGAACTCTATTTTCACGCACATTCTAATGTGCTAACTATTTGGTTAAACTTGATTCTCTTTTTAATGTTGATTTACAAATTTTAGAAATGTGCACCACTTATATGTGTCATATTTTGTTGGTATATAAAAATTGTTTTATCTAGGTGGTTAGTTTCATTTTATTTTCACTCCTAAGAAAATTAAAATTTCCATAAAATATACAAACAAAATATTATATAAATTAAATTACAACTATAACAACCTCCATTATCGTTAATAAATAAAACTTAATAATATGAAAACTCGTAAAAAAATACTTGTACACAACTAAGATGTTTACGAACCGTAAAAGAGATTACATTCATCCAAAATAAATAACTTTCTTATATTTAGAAGGAGGAGAAAGGAACATGTGGGTACATTTTTAGCATTTTTTGAAGTGTATAATTTAATTTATGTTCCATTTATGAGAATTATTTATGCATTATAACATGTGTTTTAATTGTAGGGTTTCGAAAGCTTTAATTAGAATGTGATTCATCTTTAATTTATGAAAAAATTGTGCTTTAGAGTATTATGAAAAGAGCTTTGTAGTATCATAATCATGTACTTGCTTGAAATTTATTATGTACTTATAATTTAAAGTTTTTCATATTTTTTATAAATAAATAATTGTAATTAACTAATTTGGATTTGACCAATGAAGAGCTTACGAGTAGTATAACGTTATGACTTCATATGCTAATTAATAGATATAATTTATATATATTTTGAAGTATAAATTTTTTTCATCATAAATTTAGTGTAATTTTTCATGAATTATATTCTTTTATTATTTATTTTGATAGATTTTTATGTGATAATAAATAATAGATAAATTTTGACACATTAACTTTACTAAGATGTCAAAATTCATAATAATACTAATCACGAAGTTATTTAAGAATAAATAAAATATATCAATTTCTTAACTATATATCAATCAAAAATACCAAAAATCAAACAACACATAACTTTTAGAGATATACAACCATGAAAAACTAACACGTGACATATTTTTTAAAATTTAAAACCTTTAATTGGACCCACATACAAAAGGGTCCACATATCCATTTCTTTTGAATAACACATCATTCTAAAATAAGAAATAAATATTCATTGACTTTTTACTCATTGCTATATGCATCTAAGTAATTTTGTATTTTTAGTAAAAGCCTTAATAAACTCATGCAAAATTGGATTAATTGACCTATAAGTAGCTTTCACACCAATCATATAAATGATTACCATTTCCCTTTAAGAACTCAAACATTAACTTATTACATATCGAAATTATCCAATAAGCAACAAACTTTTTCAAGTAACTATAATTATATAATACAACATTAATTATAGTTGTACAAAATTAAAATCTTTTAAAGTTAACTTAAGTAAAACTTGTTATCTAAGATAGGGTAATAACGTTTGTCGAATTATATTAATAGATATGGAAATGGCTACACAAGAACAATTTACTAAAAATTGGACCATAAATTAATAATATAATTTAAACATTATATCATCTTAAAATTAGAAATATATGGGAGAAATATTTGCAGAAGAAATCCAGTCGTAAAAACGTGCGGAAAGTATTTGGCGTACTTAATATTTGATAGTCTTCGTTCACCAAACTCTTTCAATTTTTTACACTTATTTTATTTTATTACTATTTAGCTTACAATTATTATTTATAATTATATATATGTGTTCAACTTGATTATTGAATCCCTAGTTGAAGCTCCGATGGGAAACTCGCAAGCCAAGAAGCGTCACATTCCCTCTCCCACCGTAACCAGAAACTTGTCACCACCGCCACGACCGTCGTCGTCGCCGGAATCATCAAGAAGACCACCGCGAGAGCCACCACCGGCGCAACACCGTGGTTCTGGAAAACTATCTGCGAAAGAGAAATACGCTCTGATTCCTGATAACTTCACTACGCTTGAACAGGTTCCTTGCTCTTACATACTCTTTTTTTTTTTTTTTTTCAATTAACGGTTTTAAAATTATGTTGTTGTTTGTTCAAAATCTTTGTTGATAATTTGCAAAACAAAAATAATTAAAAAAAAATTAATATATACCTTATAGATATCGTTTTAAAAGATCGAAAAAAACATCTAATGTATTTTCTCAACTCAAATTTGCGCGTTGACTGAAGGTGAAAAGTTTGCCACTGAAATGGATATTATCATAACAGATATTCTTGGGTCGGGTCAAAATCTAGATCCCTTCTCCTCTTATTGCTTTAAATAATAAATTTAATTATTATTTTATTATTGTCTGAATTATTTCTTTTACGATTAAATAATATTTTACGGAATATATATATATATATATATATATATATATATATATTATCCTTAATTTTAAATAAATTTTAGAATTAATCTATTTTTAAAAAATAAAATTGGATTAAAGTTTCAAAATTAATTAATTTTAAAATTTATTAAAAATTAAGGAAAAAACATATTTAAATATATATATATATATATATATATATATATAATTTCTTTTCTTCATTCCTACTCTTCTCTTCTCTCTACCTTCATTTTGTGAAAACTTTATTTTGAGGTAAAAGAATTTTTAAATTAATTCAAACTTTGATTTAAAATTATCTGATAAAGGATAAATTTAAAGTAAAAACATAAAATTATTTTTCACTCTGTTTTAGTAAATTTAAACTAGTTTTAAATTTAAGAAATTTAAACAGGCTTTCAGTTATTATACATAATATTTATTCTTTTATAAAGTACCATTTTTTTATAAATAATAATATGACACTAAAAATAATTCTGTCGCCCGATTTGTTACTTCGTAACGTTACATCACTGTTTAATAATGATAAGAACATTTTTTAAAATCTAAGCTTTGTAGCAATTAAAATAAATAAAGATATTTTTTAAAACTGAGAATGAAGTAACTTATTTAAAGGTAGGCAAAAAAGCAAAAAAAAAAAGACTATCCTAATGAAGAAAAGTTAGGCAAAAAAGAATTAAGGTTGAATCGCATCTTTTGAGAATAATCCTTTTTAAGCTGAAAGAAAGTTTTGCAGGATGATGCATTATTTTTGCTGTACTGTAATATTCCAAAAGAAATTAAGAATTTATAATTTAAAGAATATAATTTTTGATTTTCTAATTTGGAAATTAACGGTTTAATAATTAATTTAAAAATTAAAATATATTCTTGTTTTCATTTAACGTTCTTTTTAAAAATTAAAATAAGTTAATTTTTACAAATAAATCAATGCAAGTATACATTTATTTTTTATCCTAATTGCTATTCTCAAATAATATTAAACCCTTTTTTTTTTTTTAATTTAAAGGAGCTCTAGTTTGTGAAGGATTCTTTTTAATATAAACCATAATCTTAGAGAATATTAATATTTTCTTCATTTAATTTAAAAAACTGTACATAGTTATTGTCTAAACATAGTTATTTATTGAAAATGTTTTTTAAAATGATTCAACTATACTGTTCTAGGCAAAAAATGAATTGTACTTCTTATTTCAATTTGTTGTAATTTATCCACTTTGTATAATTTTTAAGCATTAATTATTTTAAACGCTCTCGTTAGATGCAAATTTATTTTTACTATTTTCTGAAAAATGAACACTCAACTCAAACATAAATCCTTTAATTTTCAAATTAATTCTAATTGAAATCTATTTTTCAAAAAAATACTTCGCTTGAAAATAAATTTTAAATTACTTATGAAGAAGTTTTTTATGGCAAAAAATGTTGGATACATTTGTTTATAGCCCCATCTTCCATCGTACTTATGTCTCTTTCGTCATAAATGGAGGTGTAACTGGTATTTAATGTGAGTACTCAAGATCAGGGTCTTAGATATTTTAAAAATATAATATTCATGAATACTTGATCTTATGATCAGTAATTTTTATTCGAATATTTTGTTTTTAAATTACGTAGCAACGTTATTGATGAAAACAAAATTAATATTATTTTTTAAAATTTTATTTTGTTGATTTATGATTTTTCCAAAATTTAAAAATACCTTTTAGGTTTAATGATCATGATTTCATTCAAAAATATCGAATTGGCCATTAAGATTTTTTTAGTTTTTGTTAATTTTTTTTGAAACGGATTAATTTTTTTTATTAAAATTAACACTGAATTAATTACATCAATAAATAAAATTATAAATTATGTTAATTATATCAAGAAAATAAGAAAAATTATTTATTTCTTTTCAAAAATTTAACAAAATGACTAAATTACGTAAAGTTTTTGTAGAATGAAGACCAGATTTAGACTTAAAAACATTGAAAGTTCAACTTAATATTTTAGACGGACAAAAAAATAATTAAACTTACTTTTTAAAATATTAATTTTATTTAAATGTTATTGGCCTAGTTTGAAATATCACTTCAAAAACATGTACTGAAGTAGACATTAATTGAATAAGCTGTTGAACTAAAATTCTATTTTTTTTAAACCAAAAAAAAATAAAATAGAAACTATAAACTATATCTAAGTTTTATATATCTTTTTAAAAAGTTGTACCACTAAAATAGTTTTTGCGAAAGGTAATCCAATCTGAATAAGCACTAGCTAGAATATGTTTATGAAAGGTGAAGAAACGCGTTTTCGTCCTTAAAAAGTAAAAAGAATAATCATAGTGTGTGCACTGGCAAAGTAGTGTTGGAAACTATAACATGAAAAAGGAGCACAAATTTCAGTAGTCATAATTTGTGGACTGAAAAGTACTTTTGGAGCTATAAAATGAAATAGAACCTCAAATTATGATTTCCATAAAAGTTGTTTGGTTGAGATAATAAGGAATAAAATTTTAGCTAAAATAAATTAATAATTATTGATATATTTTATTTTAATGTAATAAAAAATTATGAGTTTAACATAACAATTTTTAATTATCTTAATTTTATTTAAATTAATATAATTAAATTTGTATTTGATGTTTAATAATTGTCATATATGTTTATTAAAGAAAAAAAATAATATTAATATATAAATACTAAAAATATGAAATTTAGAAAACAATAAATAAATGATAAAGATTATTTTTAAAATTAATTACATGTTAATGTTAACTTTTTCCAGTATACATACCTATCAATTACTTAAAAAGAAAAGCTAAATATATATTTATTTCCAACTCGAATAAAATTAATAAACTTAAATTTTTGTAATAATTAAATTTTTTAATTATCTTAAAAACAAATATGTCATGTATTATTTAATGTGAATAGTTATATTTGGTGACTCTCGTGGTCAATGCGAGACTTTTTAATCTTTTTTAAATGGGACCACTGGTATTAAATGAAACATTAACTAATATTGGAACATGGATCTAAGTTCTTTATTATTTTTTTTTTTAAATTATTATATTTATTTATTGAGTTAAAATAAGTATGATTTTATCTGATTTTTTATGATATTTAATTTATAATGCATATTTACTGAACCAATCTCACACGGTTCATCATATGTAGGTTACAACTGCCTTGAGGAACGAAGGTTTAGAATCATCAAATCTTGTCCTTGGAATTGATTTTACAAAAAGCAATGAATGGACTGGTAAGTTTAAGATGAAATGAAGACATAATTGAGAACTAAATTTGGCATGAAAATGTATGGTTTCTGGTTTTCCTTTGAATTTGGTTATTATTTCCTTTTGAAATGATTGCTTTTTGACTGTTTGCCTACAAAGCCAATGCATCCATGTTGTTATTGAAGGAAGTATCTCATTCAACAATAAAAGCTTACATGCTATTGGAAATACACCAAACCCGTATGAGAAAGCCATCACTATCATTGGCAAGACTCTGGCTCCGTTTGATGATGACAACTTGATTCCTTGTTTTGGCTTTGGTGATGGTAAGGCCTAATCCTTGTTGCTCAACATCATTGGCAAGAAACTTAGTTTTCCAATATTAAAATGGTTCAACTTCTTTTGTATCTACACAGCCACCACTCATGATCAAGAAGTGTTTAGCTTTCACACTGATCATTCATCTTGCCATGGATTTGAGGAAGTTTTGGCTTGTTATCAAAAAGTTGTTCCAAACTTAAGACTTTCAGGTGATTTTCATCTCAGCTTATTGTGTTCTTATTTCAACCACTTTGCTCAATATGCAGTAATAGACTACTTTCTGATTAAAGACTGTTCTACTACCTGTTGTTTTACTGCAGTAGATTTTCAGGCTACTTAGTTGTTTGACAATGGAATCAAAATTTAGGTTCATAGTCCGTCTAACTAATTTTTAGAGCATTTGGTAGAAGATATGCATCTTTTCAGTTATGTAATGAAGTCTTAGTAGTCTCTAGTATTGTAAAATAGGATTTTATTAGCTTATCTCAATGATTACAAAAATAATAGATATATATACAGCAGTAACAAAGAGAATATATCTCTGAAAATAAAGACCCAATCTCTATAATTAAGCCAACCAATCTATATTTTGTAATTTATAGTATAGTGAATCAATTAGAAATCTCAACATCTAGTGCTTTAACTTCTACTGAGACTAAAGTGTGAAACACTGTTCACATAAATTCTTTGCTTGTTTGGCGCATTTCACAGAAGTTAGTTACAGGAGTTATATTGTTATATATAGGAACCTATAACGACAATTAATAGCTAAATTTAAGTTGTATCTATGTGCATAATGAATTTTGTTTTGGATGTAGATTAAATTTTTTCACTTCTATCGAACCACATCTTGTTTTCTGTGATTTTTTCTTATTCTTCATTGTTTATCTTCTACTGTTTATGTTTGCAATTTCATCTATGTTATTGAATTAGTGTTTGTGTTGGTAGATGATTTTGTAGTGAATTTATTCAGGCTATTCCACAACAAATTGGTGCGGTGAATGTGGATTTCAATCATTATGACTTTTAGAAAGTACGAGGTTTAAAGATTAACTGGTTTGAGTGATTTCTGATTATGATAGTTGAAGATGCATGTTCTTTTGGTTCACCAAGGTCTCCTTGAAGCTCTAGAAGGTGAATCTACACAAAAAAGGACAAGAAAATGCTATTGGAGAATTGTTCTTGGTCTCGATGACAAAGTGTTGAGGCAAGCCTCCAAGTAGAAGACTGCAATATGACTATGGACAAAGCTTAAGAGTTTGTACTTGATGAAGTTTTTGATAAATCGTTTATATTTGAAGTAAACATTGCGCTCATATAAGATGAATAGTGAAAAGGAAATTAGCAAAGAATTGGATGAATTCAATAAGTTGATTCTTGATCTGAAGAATATTGATGGTGAGGATTCAGCATTGCTGCTGTTGTGTTTGTTGCGTGAGACACTTGATCATTTCAAGAAAATCTTGTTGCATGGAAAAGAGATTCTCTCTTTTGAGGAAATTCAGACAACTTTGAGTTCGAAGGAGTTGAACGAGAAGTTTGATGTTAAGGTGTTTAGTGTTGGAGACAACCTTGTAGTAAGCAAAGTTGGGTGCACGTGTTGTTAGACGCAAGTTTTTAGGTTATCCAGAAGGTGTGAAAGGATAACGACTATGTTATCTTGAGTTAGGATTCAAGAAGTATATCATCAGTTGGGACGTTGTCTTCAATGAAACTCAGATGGGTCATAAGTCAAGAGTTTCAAAATGTGTCAGTGAGTGTCCTTATGATGGTGAGAGGGAAAACATTAGGTGGAGCCTGACAAAGATAAAGCATTTTATTTCTTACAAAGTGAAGATTTAGATGATTTGGAAGACAAACTCTTCTAATAAAGACAGACGTGTCAATGGCTATAGTATTGCCATATATAAATGATGTTTACTTAGAGGCGACATTAGTAGACAGAGGCTTTACTTAGATAAGAGTTTATTATAATGATGTTTTCTCATCTATAGTAAAGCACAAATCTAAAGGATGTTGGTAGTCAGAGGTGAAGATTGACTACTAAAATAAAGGAAGAACTCATCAAAGGTGACATCTGCAGACACAAAATAACGATTAAGAAAATGAGAAAAACATTTGTATCCTTTTTGTGATCTTGTAAACCCTAAGAAAACACACTTATGTGATCTAGGAGAAAGTTTGTTAAGACCAAAACTGAAATTATGAACAAAACATGTAGACCTGAAAACTCTTAGAGGTAAGGGATGAAGAAGTTCATGAGGGAATAAAATGGAATGATAATCTTCAACAATTGAATGTTAAGATTGCATTTATTTACAAAGACTTAGGGAGACTATCTACATGAAACAACTAGATGGATTTATGGTAGGACACAAGAATGATTATGTTTGTAAGCTAAACAAGTTCTTGTAAGTATTGAAACAATCCTCAGGGCAATAAAACACGTGGTTGGACAAGTTCATTGTGAGTATTGGCTTTGAGCAGAGCAAGTATAATACTTGTGTCTACTCAAAGTTTCTTGTGGAAGATCGTTTCATTATAATTGTTGTTGTATATTGATGACATTATGATAGCTAGCAATACTAAGCCTAAGGTTGAGAAGGTTAAAGCCAAGTTGAATGGTGAATTCGATATAAAGAATATTGGAGCTACTAGAAAGATTTTGGAAAAATTACGAAAGTTAATAGTTAAATTCAAGCTGTAAATTTGTGTATGGCGAATTCTATCGCAAACGTATGTTGAAATTCATTTACATTTCAATCAAACCATGTTATTTTTTTTGTGTGATTTTTCCTTCGTCTATCTTCTAAGGTTTATGTTTGCGGTCTCATCTCTTTCAATGAATAAGTGGTTGTGTTGGTAGATACTTTTGAAGTGAGTTTGTTGCGACTATTCCGCAGCACAAGACATGAGGTTAAAACGTGGTACATAAGATAGGTGGAACTAGAATAATCAGTCTCTAATCTCCAGAAGCAATGATGATTCATAGTTTAATGCAATGAATTGTGGAGAAGAATTTTGTTTGTGTTGACAATACAAGAATGCTCATTTTATGGAATAAATCATGGAATGAAATCATCATTAGTACTAATATAAAACATAACACTGGTAAGCTTAAGGACATAGCCATGGCTGAAGAAATATCTATGTTTTTGTTTGAAGGACCAACTTCTTACGCTCCGGTGATTGAGGCTGCAATAGACATAGTTGAGCAAAGTCATGGCCAATTCCATGTGTTAGTTATTGTTGCAGATGGCCAGGTAAATAATATTAATTTTGTGTTTGTAAGCATGTGATACAATTCCCATCTTTATATGATGTTGTTCAAATATTGAAGGTTACAACAAGCGGTAAAGATGGTGAACTAAGTCCACAAGAAGCAAGAACTATAAAAGCAATAGCTGATGCAAGGTACATGTAACATATTGATAACTAAAAGCCTATATGCTTATCGAGATTTATTGCTTGTTATTATAAAAAGAAATATTTCTACAAAGAAATTCAAAAAGTTATACAAAAATGAAAGTTAGCCTTGTTGAGAATAATTCAAATGCGAGTCACATGATATAAAAATAACAAAGTTAAATATCATATAAGGAAAAAAAGACCCATAATCCCATAAAAACCATATAATCATCTTCTCTCCAATATAAGAGAAGTATTTTATTGATTGTTCAGCAACATATAGTTCTGAAGGATCTGCAAACTTTATACCAATTTTAGATTGAACCGTGGCATCAAAGTTTTTATGTTAGTTAATTGCTTGTGGCCTATTGATAGGAATCTTCCTAGTGTTTTACCTGACCAATTCCATACATTTCTGTTCTCTACTTTTTCTAATGTCAGTTCATATCCCCTGTCTATTGTTCTGGTTGGAGTTGGTGATGGACCTTGGGATGACATGAAGAAGTTTGATGACAAGATTCCTGTTCGCGACTTTGACAATTTTCAGGTAGGAATCAACACAAAATTGTGAATGGCAGCAATTCCTTAGTTGTGTATTTGTTAAAGGATTTTGTGTCCTTGTACGAACGGATTAACCTTTTCGTAACAATGGTATCAGAGCCTTGCAACGAACCCAATGTCTCGAGTTCGAACCTTGGAAAGGAACCTACTCCAACAAAGGGGGAGTTCCGAATTCACCAGGCTATCAAGTACAAGACACAAAATCCTTATTGGGAACCATTTTCCTACTCTACTTATAATTAGTACCTAGTCTGGTACTCTACTTATAATTAGTACCTAGTCTGGTGCATTCTGAGTTATACCTAGGAGTCTAGGGTAATCTTTTGATCTTTCGTCTTCCCAGTATATCTGATTTCTATCATTATAAATAGAATATCAAAAGAGGGATATTGTGAGCCCTCCAATTTTATATTTTCTCTCTTATTAAATCTCAAGTGTTTGTAATAGTAAAATAATCTCCCCTTTTATTGCAGTTTGTTAACTTCACTGACATAATGTCTAAGAAATCAAGCTCCTCCGAAAAAGAAGCTGCTTTTGCTTTGGCTGCTCTAATGGAGATACCTTTCCAATATAAAGCAGCCATTGAACTAGGACTACTAGGGTTGGTCCCTTACATACTTTCATTACATGAAAAGTGAAAACCTTTGCAACATATTTTGGTCCATTTTGGAGACAGATTTCTCAGAAGCAAAGTGGTTTTCTTTCAGGTGACTATTTATTACAATCTCTGTTTTATGGATATTTATTGTTTTTTCTTCTTCTTTCTTTGTTTTTTTTGGACAAAGTCGAGTAACAGGAAGGTCAAATAAAATTGTTCCGAGACCTCCTCCAGCTCCTTATTCTAGGCTTGTGCCACCAGCTCGTGTTCTCAGCAATATGCCAACAACTTTCATGGACGATGAGAGAAATCAAATGGTATATATAAGATCGAAACCTATCTGATTCATGATATTGTTCTTTATCGCTTTCTAGTTTGTCAACTTGTTAGAAAAAGTAACATGTTTTGGTTACTCCCCCGTAGTTAACACTTTCTCAACTTATCTAAACCTTTTTGTGTCACTAAACCTCTAAATTTTTAGTTGACGGGATCACATGTTATAGCCACAATTTATATTTTATGTTTTTCATGACATAAAAAGTTTAGTTGGTAAGCTGAAAAAAAGTTTACAAAACTGTAATTTATGCCTTATATGAGCAATTGTCAGACATTCAAGTGTGATTCTGAGTCTCACATTAAATAAAAGTGAGAAAATTGAACACTATATAAAAATAAAGATTATAAATTATTGTTTTAAAAGTTTTAGGTTAAAGGTAGTATCAATCCCTTATATGTGGATTTGACTCATATCTAATTGATATTGCATCTTTCGATAATCTTCTCTCGAAAGGCTCATCAACGATAACAAACCTTAAAGGAAGCCTGTAAAATGCTGAAGACAATTTATTTGTTATGGTATCAAGTAGCACAATGATACTTTTGTTGTTTTTTTCTGTAGGCATGTGCTATTTGTCTGACAAATAGAAAGGATTTGGCCTTTGGATGTGGTCACATGGTGAGCCTCATTAATTCTTGGTCACTTTCTCTTTTATAGTGATAGAAATCAGATATGGAAATATTTGTAACTATTTTGCAATGCAGACTTGTAGAGACTGTGGATCCAGGTTAACTAACTGTCCAATATGCCGTCAGAGGATCACCAATCGTTTGAGGGTGTTTTCTGGCTGATTGCAGAATGGAAAACCATGTACAATATGTATTTTTACTAGTGACATGTTTGGACAGATTTCTTTCTTAATTATATGTTTAGATAAATTTTTCCATAACAAAAATAAGAAAGCAAAAAGAATTGAGTTTCTTTAAACTAAAATCAACTTATCTCTTCAAGAACAAGTTGGATAAGAGAACTTGTAGAAGAGTTAAAGCAGGTAAGTTGATTTAACATAGGAGAGAAACTCAATCTTCTTTTTGTGTATGGAAATATTTGTCTGAGCAGGGTTAAGAAGAAAACTGTCTTTTGAACATTGATGGCTTGGTTTTGAAGAGTTCCCAAGAATGATGATGGTGTTGCACAGAAAATGGTGGTTTGGTTTCACATTGTGGTGTTGGTTTAGGTGTTGACAAAATTGTGCATGTCTTGTTAGTTTTTCAATTTTCGCATGAATGTCTTTGAATTTGAAGAAACTTTAGTTGTTGTAGAATGTACATACTGTTTATGTTGAAATTTTATGCATGGTTAGAGGATTGTGCAAGATAACCATTGGAAGAGTTTCCTCAATTACACGGCAGGTCAAATATTCTATCTTTTCATTTAAATCAGAAAGTTAGGATGCATCTTTGAAAAGTCGGAGGTGAACTAAAGAACCCAAATGACATTTATTTTATATAATATTAGTGTTAATACATATGTGAATACATTTTTTAAATATATGTAATATTATATTAGTAGGCAATGATGATATTGTAATGTTATTAAATTAATATATAAAATAAAATTATATTTATTAAAAATAATATGAAATATATGAGAAAATAACCGTTGATAAATAAAGAAGAAAAGAAGAAACAGATAATTTTATAAAATGTTTATAAAAATAATAGTAAATTTTCAAAAATTTAATAAATAATTATATTTAAAAAAAGTAAAATTGGTATTTTGAAACGTGAAAAAAAAGAAAATTAAATTTATATATTGTTATAGATTAAAAATTACAAAGGGATAGATGAAAAATACTCTTTGGGCTTTCATAATCATGTGTATATTTAATATATAGTTATTATTACCACCGTGCTTGTTCATTGTTGCTGTAAATTCCACTCATATGTACGGTTTATTTTTGCGTTTTGTTTATTTTTTTATTTTGCATTTTTTTTAATGTTTTTGAGTTTTTAATCTTAAATTTAAGATCGTGATATTTATGATAAAAAATAGGTTTATATTTTGATATAAATTAAGTTTGTAAATTTTCTGAAATTTATAAAAATGAGATTGTTAATGATAAAAAATACTTTGTTTTTGAAAATGAGATTGATGATGATGAACTATACAAAACACTGATCAAACTGAATCACTGTCTAGTAAAAACTACCCAAAAATGATAAAGAAAATAGTTGTTCTGGTCTTGGACGAAGCCTCATCAGACCTCTAAGACATTTTATGTCTAACTACAAAAGGTTAGATCTAAATTTTTTTTCCTATTTGAAAAGACATCATTACATTTAGTGGATGCATATTATTAGGTCTATATAGGAAGTTTAACATGAAAGATACAACACCAATAAAATTTGAGTCCAATCATGTAAGACATTGACACCACTATCAACCAAAAAATCTTAAATCTTAAGGAAGTGAGTTTATAGACTTTGATTGTTATATGGTGCTCAATTTTCTCATTTTTACTTGATGTGAGACTTAGACTTACATTTAGATTTCTACCGGATATATGCAAGATTTAAAAGTGCTTCTCTCATATGATCAATTTACTTTCTGAAATTATAATCCACTCTCATCGTCAGTTATTAAAGTTAAAAATTCAACTAAACTTTAAAACTTACATATTCTATCTTTAAAACAAACATATACTACTGCTACTACCAAAAGACTTTCACGCTGAGTTTTAAAATGGAAAAAAAAAAATGTTTATGTTCAACGCTGCAAGAGGTTTCTCTCTTCCACCTCTTGCTGTGCGGTAGCTAATTGTTTCTTTCGTTCTATCCTTTCAATCTAAAAAGAAAATGAAAGAAAAAAAGGGACCACACTGCGGTTAGTAACAAAAACCTGACACATAGTTCTTCTTAATCTTAAATTATTCCTTATCTATCACAAAAACAGAGTCAAAAACTGTGCATGAAGACAACTGCCATAAATACAAATTCTAGGTGAAGACAACTGCTATTAATAATATGCAGTTTTTGAGTCAAATATCAATCACCACAATTGCCTTCTCAATTTCCCCTTTAGCTTCCAAACCAAATTAAATTAAGATTTTGGATTTGGTCTTTGCTCTTTGGTCCCCACATGCACCTCAAATATTCAACCTTACAAATTGTTCACATTCACACACACTTAACTCATATTCTTCATTTTTATATTTCTCACTTCAATAATAATTTAACCATGATAAATAGTTTCTAAAGTGGTTAATATAATACATAGATTTTTAAATTTATCATTATCATCAATTACCAAAATTTGAGCTACTAAAAATATTAGTTTCTAAATTTGTATATAATTTAGTAACAGATGTAAAGTTAACAATTTGGAAATCAATTCGATAATAAATTTAAAAATCAATCGTTTTTAATTTATAAATTAATATCTAGATTAATTAGTAATTAATTACTTCTTATCTTGGTCATTAAGAATGGACCCTAGACGTGTTCACTCTTTTGTTTCTTCTACGTAATTACACTTTCATTATTAAAGAAATCAAAGTGAAACAACATGGAAAATCATGCAAGTAAACAAAAAAAACACTTATAAAAGACCTTCATATTCATCCAACATTCCAAGGCTCCTTCAATTTTCTCATCAGCATTCCAAGGGTTTTGCTTTCTCCCTCTGAAAAAAGTTTTGGAATTTGGATCGATGGCTGCTTCTGGTGCATCATTGGACCTGAATTGGCTTCTGGGGTTGCTTGGTTTGGGAGAAAAGGGAGCATCCATTTCTGATCGTAGCATCAAAACATGGCTTCAGATATTGTTCTTCACACTTGTGATTGGATTCTGGTTTCTGTTGTATCACTTAGCAGAAGACACAGAAAGCAATCACAGTGTGAATGAGGTTGATGACTTGGATGAATTCGACAACGTTTATGAGTTAGACCAGTACTTTCATGAGGAAGATAGCCACCGGACCACCGTGTCCGGTGGCGGTGATGGGAGGAGACACGGTGGCTGTGCCTTCTGTGGAAATTTCGCCACCACAAGGTGCTCTCGCTGCAAGTCTGCTAGATATTGGTAAGAACAGTCAAATGGTTTCATTTGTTTTTTATTTTTTTAATTAAATTTCAATATTATAATTTGTTTATTTATTTATTTATCATTTAATATTGAATTCATTAAAGTTTGTTTAAAATATGTTTCGGCCATTTTTCCTTTTAAATGTTCATTTTGTCTTTCATCATTAACTTTTGTTAACTTTGATGCAGTAATGGTTTTCAATTTTATTTTGAACTTTTTTAGTAAATTCAAGTCATAAATTTTCCAGTTAGGTTTAGATATATGGAACTTGTGGAACTCAATAAATAGTTGAATGAAAAATGACCAAAAGAAAATCACATATATGAAGTATAAAAAGTAAGTGGCATGATTAAGAACTAGAAAATTTGATATCAAATATTCTCTTATGTTATGATGTTGTAAGACTTATTTTTTAATGATGCTATTCTCAGCATTTTTATTATTATCATTATAATTTGTTTAAACATTAGATAACTTAAAAAAAGCCCCTTAAAACCGTGTTCTGAAATAAAAAAAAATCACATTGTTTTGAAAAAAAAAACAACCTTAATTAAAAAATTGATAGTTAGATTAGATGATTGAATATTTTTTAGATTATATTTAAAATTAATTCTAATCCTCATAAAAATATGAAAATCTTTAGACTGGATAGATACACAAGAAATTAAACTATATATAAGATTTTTAACTAAAGATCACGTCACAATATCTTAGTTGCAGATTCAGCCATTTTAATACAAAAAGTAGTTTAGTGATTAACAATTAAATTATATTGTAATTAATGAGGATGATTCTTGATTAGCAAGTTAGAGTTTGCAAATTTAACAATACATCCATAAAATCTTAAAATATTTATTTTTTCAATGAAATATGAACCAGGAAATTAAACAAAAAATGTAAATTGTTGGAAGTTCTACCCCAACTATAGATAAAATAATTTCATAATATATAAATGAGGTATAAACCTCATCTTACAAGTCGGTTTTGTAAGGTTGAGTTAGGCTTAAAACTCACTCTTAACATGGTATCAGAACCAAGTTAAAACCTATCATAATGAAATTTTTTTGAACATTCCTTTTCACCCGTTATCGGATCGTTCACAGACTACCCACTTCTAACATCAGTAGATAATAAAGTTTTTATGAATCTGCTTCTAAAGTGATTATTTTATTGCTTTGTTAGCTCTATGAAATGCCAAATTATACATTGGAGATCAAGGCATAAATATGAATGCCATGAATCAAAGGTTGCAACAGATAAAACAGAAACAAGTGATAATGAAAGAAGCTCAAAGGTTGTTCAGAACTCTGAAATGGTAAGTTTTGTTTCAGAACTGTTTGTGTTTATTGTCAATTGTCAACGGCTGTGTTTGGTTGGATCGTTATATATAATATTCTTATAAATGCAACTTGAAACCACAGGTCACAAATAACATATCAAACTGTAAAATAATTAAAAAAGAGAGTTTATAAATAGATTAGAATTTTGTGTTAATATATTAATTCTTTTAAATATATTTTAAAATATTTATTGATATATTTTTGAAGAAATAATATTCTTATAAATGCAACTTGAAATCACAGGTAACAAATAACATATTAACGATATCAAAAGTTTAAAAAGGAATATAAATATGTATTCATTTTTTTTAATTACTATTGGAATTTTTCGTATTTCGTGAATTTTTTTTTACAAATTTGTCATAAAATTTTATAAAAAAACACTTTTTTATTATTTCTCTACAAATTTTAATTGATAGGTAATTTTTTCGTGAATAATTATTTTTTATAAAATTATTAAATTAGTAATAATTTGTTACAAAATTTTCTGTAAAATATTTTACAAAAAAATTAAAAACAAATTCTTATAAATCATTATTACTAACAAAATTTACAAATATTTTCAAAAACAATTGATCGGAAATATGTATTTTTTTAATAGTGAATAATAATTATTTTTTACATAAATCATGCAAAATACCGGATGTAGTTATTATTAATATTTCAATATTCCTTTTTAGAAGTGTTTATGCCTTAAACGTGCAGAAATAATTAGAATGATTGGAAGTTAGAAAAAAAAAAAATCCTATCTTAATAGTATTTGTCATCTTCAATAATGTTAAATGATGAGTCAAGTACAAAAACTTTCATAATAATCTTCAACTTGCGTATTCAAGTATTAGTAATTTAGTCGGTATAAGGAAAAAAGCAATTCAACCAAATGACTTGTTGTTTAAAATAAAAATGAGTAGAATGCATACATCACCATAAAGGTAGAAATAATACACAAAAAATGACAAAGTGGAAGAATAAAATAAAAAGTGGTTAATTCATTTGATTGTATATATCTATTTATTTTTTTATAATTTAGTATTGGACATTTTATATATCTATAATATAAGTATGTTTTATAAAAAAGTAGCAATTATTTGAAACCGACCATGTGAAAAATGTAAGAAAAGAAAATTGAATTGTGTAGCAAAACTTTTGGTAATATTTCTAGTGAAAAATCATCCTTCGATTAAAATTAGGCACAATTTTAAGTAATCATATTCACTCTCAATATAATTTTTCAAATATAATTCAAATGACTCTTCTTAAAGGTGGATCACTCTTAATGCAATTCAACGAGTAAAGAAAACTTTATAATTGATAAAATTTTGATTAAGGAGTTTTTTCTTGTATATCCAAAAGCCTTACATTCTAAGAGTCAAACTTCACCTTACATAGTTTTTTAAAGTTGAAGTAAACATAAACCTATGTATATCATAGTCCTGTTGTTCTAAGTTCAAAACTTGAGTTAGATATAATCTTACTTATTAACACAATATCATAATCATTTAGAATTTCGTTCCTCGGAGTGTAGAAATTCAATTTTATTTTTTCATTCTGTGAACCTTTTTTTTATGGATTTTGTATAAAAAATATAATAAATGAGTTTTGTGTGAGTTTTTCTATAAATTTTTAAAATTTCATGAAATATTTTAATTTTTTTAATAAAATATTAAAAATTCTAATAAAGAAAATCTTTTCTACAAACTCTACCGTCCATTATATATATTTGCATGAAATCTCAGACATGGAAATATGATTAAAATAAAATATATATAAATAAAATTTATAAACCACCTTTTATAACAATATCTATGATGTATGTATCATTGATGCATCTGAAATCTTTTCAAGTTCACCGGCAAGATATTTTTGTGCCAGGAGATTTAGTGAAATTTTGTTGAATTTGGATTCTTTGCTGGGTTTTGTTGGACTGTTGTTCTAATGTACCTTTACAATATATTCATTACCATTCGTTTTGACGTTTTAAAATATAATAAAAAGATATTTAAAATATCAATACAATGTATTTTTAATGGTCAACAGACGATAACACGAAAAAATCAATAAAGAATCTGGACTTCAATTTTATTATCACCAACTATTGAATGGTTATGAACTTATCACAAATGAGTAATTTCAAAGTCAAGTTGCTAAAGGGGTGTTGGAGATCCAACATGGTAGAGATATAACTAAAATCAAGCATATAAATAGGTAAACTCACTTCATAGTGTTTAGCTAGACTTAATCCCAATTTCTAACTTGTAATATATAAAATAATATCCATTTTATCTTTGATTAAGAATGTTATTGCTAATTAATAAGAGTTCTGTCAGGAGAGTGCCTCTAATGCTTCCACTGTTGAAGATGGAGTTCTGTGGAGTCCAGAATCAGATATGGCAGTGGAAGTTTCTAGTAATAACCATGTTAACAATTTGCATGGCTGCAAAGTATGTGATAAGCCAAGTACCACAAGATGTTCACGATGCAAAGCTGTGCAATACTGGTTAGTCTTAAACTTTCCAATTTTTAACTCACTGTAATGCCATTAGTAATTACTTTAATTAATTCTGTGATGTTTTTGATTCTAAAATCATCATATGAAGAACTCAGATAACTGTATTTTCAAACACATACACAATTTAACAGTTCTGATTCACCTGATTGCATGGATGCAGGACAACTGTTTACATTAATTCCAGTTCCAGCTTCATGCAGTTGCTGGGTTATCAGTTTTCTGTTTTTCCTTTCTTTTTCTTTTCAGCTCAGTGAAGTGCTTGATCATGGACTGGAAATGGCATAAAGTGGACTGCATTGCAAGGGTTGATTCAGCTCCAACACAAACACCCCACAGAGATGTAAATTTACTCCTTCAAGCCGACATGAAGATGTCAACTTAAGTGTTATAGAAAACAAAAATGATGGAGAAAGATGAATTTGGATTATCTGATAGAGTTTTTTATAGAAAACAAAATACATTGATAAATACTTACTTTAATGTTTTAAAATATATTAAAAAGATTTTTAAAACACCAACATCATTGGTGTATTTTAAATGCTTAGCATATGACAGCAAAAATAACCAACAAAGAATCTAGACTTGAGAAAGATTTATGAAGCTAAGAATTTGTTAGTGAAGAAAAAAAATATGAGAGATGGTGGTGGGGTTGGTCATATGAACTTGATTAACTGATTTTTCTCTGTCCAAGTTGTTAAAAGTGTCAAACCCTTAGTTTTTATACATATGAAATGGTAATGATGATGTTAGAGTTGATGATATTGTAGCCACTTTCCTCACAGGGTGGAATGCTGCAGAATTCATATGAAGAGGAAGATAATGTTCAATCACCTGGTCCTCTTTCTTTGGAGTGTCATCCAGGTTTAATTCCTTTCACCTTTTAAACTAACTTTTCTTCACTTTGCTAAGATTGATCAGAAACATTTTCCAAAAGATTCATCAGTTGTTACTGTTGTGTCTTTATTTGGCTCTTGCAGCAGGAAGCACAAGCTTCAAGTCTCCAACTGAAGTATCAGAGGTACCATTGACACAATTGTGGAAAAATAACAATATAAACTCTTACTCTCTTTCTGCCACACTTTCTCCTATAAGGTGAGATTAATGCCAAGTGCTAGTAAATATGCAACTCTGATTCTGCATTTAACCCTGTTTAGATAAATTTCTTTATAGACTTTTTAAGGAGAAAAACAAAAATGAATGTGAAAATTATTTTCTTTCATGAATTCCAACCTTAGAAGAAAGTGTGCTTGAAAGAAAGTGTAAATGAGTGTCTGAAATGATTCGTTGTGACAAAATGTATGTTATAATGAAGGATCCTTCCAACAAAGCGTTATTATATCTTGAAGATGAAGTAGCAAAGTCTAGGTAAATTTGTTTCATTCCTTCTTGATGTCTGTTGTGATTTACTTGTATGAAAACATCAAACTTAGTCTTTGCTTTTGTTGGCTATTGTAAGGAATGAGACTTCATTATTACAATCAGAACTTGATGAGTGGAAGAATCTAGCAAAGTTTGAGAGAGAAAAATTTCAAAGCCTCAAAAGACAATCAAACTACCAGGTAACTAATGAATTTGGATTCTGTACTGGGTTTTTCTATATTGTTTCTCTGCTGTGCCTCCAAACTATACTGATTGTGACTGGTTTTAAAGTTTTAAAATACCAAAGCAGTGTGTAGTATTTTTAATGCTCAGCAGATAACAGTCTAAAAAACTCAATAGAGAAACTGGACTCGTCACAATAAGTGACATGTTCCAAGAAAATTGAGCATTGTCCAAGCACTTGAGGCATTTTAGGACTTCATTCTTTTGCCCTTTTACAGTTGCTTGTGTTGAAGAAGGAAAAAGAATCAATATCAGATGCTGAAAAGAAAGCTTACCAAGTGATTCATAGTTTATACAAAAGGCTAAACCACTTGCAGGTCTTGGATTTGACCAATTCAGTTTTCAGTTTCGAGTACTCGATAGTTGTGCATTTTATTTTTTCTGTATCAATCTATTTGTGTTAATTTAACTACCACACAGAATGCAGTGCAAGAAAGCAATGTAGAGAAGAGACAGCTAGAAGAACATGTACAATGTTTAGAGGTCTGTTTTCTTTCTTTCTTTTTGTATTGATCTTTTTGAAATGTTTCAACCAATATAACTTAGATGCAGTTCCTTAAACATTTTTGGGTGCTTCTTTGATCAGAATTGAAGTTGTATTTCATTAAATATGAACATAGATTTACTAAGATGAAACTGCAATTTTGATTGGAGAATTGTACCAAAACACTTAAGAAATTGTACCTATGTTTTATCCTCTTGCTATTTCCTTATCTGTAGTTTTCATTGACGGATGAATGAAAGTTACATGTCTTGGTTCAGAAATATTGCTCATAGTTATTGTTTATGTATAGAGTGAATGTGCTGACTTGAAGAAAGTACTGCAAGAAGAGCATAAACGTGCTCAACGTCTTACAGTGGAATCTGGCAAGAGTCATGAAGCTGCAAAAATAGCCATGAAAGAAGTTGAAGCAGTAAGACAAGAGATACAAGAAGAGAGAGAGCATTCCCAACATCTTAAGGAGAATTTTCGCAGAGATCTTATATTTGCTGAATCTAGAGCTGCAATTGCTGAGGTACTTATTCATATGTCAATTCTTCCATTTGTTGGTTCCAAATCAAAGCTTTTTATTTAGGTGGAGATTCTCTGGATGTTATACTTTTCACTACTGGTTTGTTCTCAGGAAAAACTCAGTGATCTTTATAGGAAAATCAGAACGTCAGATTATAAGGTAAATATCTCTTTAGCTTTGCATTATGTGTGTTTCTTTGCCCTATTGGTTTGCCTATTTATTACACACCTTAGCATAGCCTATCTTAACATAAAGGAGGTGTTTTAGTCAATCATGTTCATTGTTGAATCATGTTCAAGTAGACTCAAAGCTTTATAGGTTTTCCTGTGTCTCAATTTTAAATGAATGTGATTGAGTCTGCAATTAGATCGGCATCAATAATGTTGAATAAAAAACCAAGTAATTAACTTGAAATTGAAACAGGTTTTTTAGAAAAATTACCGAAATGAACATATTTGAAAAAAATTACTAAAATGGGTAAATTATACCAAAGTGGCACGACTTCACTGTGAGAAATCGTGTCAAGGTGGTATGACTTTAGTTCAAAGCATTTTTAAATTTGAAGTAGTGGCATGGTGAGACGAATTTAGTTCAAAGTATTTTAAGCTGAAATCATGTCATCTTGGCACGACTGAAACTGAACTAAAGTTGTATTATCTTGACACGATTTCAGTTTAAAATGCACTAACTAAAATTATGTCACTTTGGCATGATTTCAGCATACAAATGCTTTGCACTAAAGTCATCGTGCCACCTTGACACACTTTTTTTAGTGAAGTTATCTCAAAGTGACATAACTTTCTCAAATCCGGAATTTTTTTCAAATCTACCCATTTCAGTAGTTTATCAAAAAAATTGCACCACAATGATGCTTTTGCCTGAAACTGGTTTAGAATTTGGCCAGAAGATTAAAAAGAGAGAAAGAATTTACAAAAGTGTATGTCCTCTGTTTTTAGCATGGCTATATCTAAAACTCTTCTAGACCTTCCTTTCTAAGCTAAAAGTCATCTCTGATTTAATGTAGATTTGTTCTGTATGCCTCTCCAATGACAAGGACTTGGCCTTTGGATGTGGACACATGGTGAGTTTTTCTAAACTGTTCTTCCTTTTTGTTATTCACATTTACACATGATCGCTATCAAGTAATCAATTCTTCTGCAGACTTGCAGAGACTGTGGATCAAAGTTATCAAGGTGTCCTATATGCCGGGAACAGATCACAAACTACATCAAGCTGTTTCCTGGTTGAAAAAGTTTGTATGCTCATATAGTATTTTCTGTGTGCTCCAAATATATATAATAATCCTGTAACAAAGTTTTTCACCTGTTACATTCCCTTTCACATATAGTTCCTCATGTCTTCTTTTATCCCAGACAAAAAGGAACATGTATATAATGATGTTTTCAACTGACCCTTCAATGTAGAAAGTGCAAACGTTGTCTTGAACAAACACCTATGTATTCCACATTTCCACTGCAAGAATTTTACATAGTCGAAGTGAATTTTTCATCTGAATAAATGTGTAATCCCTAGTCTGCAGAGTTTTCTGATCCTGTTGCTACTGCTTTTGTTACCTATTAGTTGAATAAGTTTTGTATATTTAGCTAATAACTATAAACCATTGGTTAATTTAATCGTGCCATTGATATTAACCATTCAAAATGAAAGACAATGTTTTTTTGTCTTCTATTGTAAATAAGCATAGAGATATTGTAAAAATTCATTCAGAGAGAAAACATAGGATTCTAATTCTGTAGAATGCACATTTGTGAGACAAACAATTAAAAAAATAGTTCTTTTCTTAACTAGGATTATTCAAAGTTGGATACTTGTGCTTTGTATAGTTATATTTCTACACATGATACCCGTTTGTAAGGTATATAAATCTTTTGTGTGGAACTAAAATTATTGGATGATTCGATGTGAATTTTAAACTTAAGTTAATCCAACAAAATTGATTATACATCGACTTAAATATATTATGAAAAGATTAGTTCCTAAATTATTAAGCGATTTTGATTTTAATTTTTTTTAAGATTTGTTTTATCTAGATATTCATTCTTTTAAAATTCATGGATATGAATATAAGTTGTTTTTATTTCATCATGGTACTATGTGAGAGATATATATGAACAATAACATATAAAAGAATATAAATATCTTCTATATATAAAGTTCAATAAAGAAGAGATTCATAACTTTTATAATTAATGTTTCACCAACTTTTGTGTAATTCAACTTCCTTCACACAACATATGTGAGAAACACTCTTGTAGAGAAAATTAGACAAAAGGAGTGACCACATACATGTGATTGTGTTCATGTGACTATGAGAAGCACATTCATGCATTAAACTACACCACATGTTCAATCAAACACATGAAGGTGGAAAACATACTCATTTTAATAATTGCACTAAAAATCTTTACCTACTAATGTAGTTGTGCAATAAGTATTTGAGAAGTATAGTTACATAGAAATTTATACCAAAGATTCGACCATATAAATTGTATCAAACGTATATGTAAGATGCATGTACTTATAGCAAATTGCATTAGAAAATGCATTTAGGGTTTTGGATTTACTTGTGGACAAAAAATATTTTTCTTATTTATAATTTTTCCCCCCCTCTCTCTATATATATATAATTTAAGAGAAAGTGAATTTCTTTTTTATTTGTGTAGTTGGATTTTTTTTTTTTGACGATATCCAATTGTAATTGTGAAATATTTATATGAGAAACTAAAATATATCTAGCTAAAAAGGGAAACTTTTAACTCTTATTGCTAAAATTATTATTCTACGTAAGAGAATAATAAAAAGAATGTTACGTAAAATATAAGTCGAATATAAGTTTCAATCAAGAGTGTTTCATTTTCAACTATACTGAATTTCGTGAACAATTAGAAAATTTCTCGGAAATTATTATAACAGCGTTTGAACACAGAACATACGTATTCAAAAGTCGTCGTGCATGATTAATTTACTTCTAGATCCTTCGTTTACCATGACCAATAAAGGTGGTTGACCAAAAAACTTTAGAAGAATAAAAATAATTAAGTTTATAACATAGAAATAAATATGATATTTTTCAGAATATTATTTCTTACCAAAAATTTACAATTTCAATAATATTATGCAACTTTTAATTATTTGTATGACATTAACATTTTTTTCACCAATAACACTCTAAATTTTTTAAATGATTTTAATACATTTTTTGTTAGAAATAGAATATTTTTTTGTTTATTTGTAATGTAAACTATGCTACTTTATACATACAATATTGAAAACAGTTAATATACTTCTCAACAATTTAAAAGAATTGATAGAAAATCAGAAAAACTATTTAGAAGAATCTACATAAAATACATACAAGAAAAATTTACATGCGAGAGAATTTTACAAGATGAAGTTATATTGTATAAACTCTTTGTATGCAAAGGGAGAGTATAAAACTCATAAAAGACAAGTTTGAAAATGAAAAAAAAAAAATAGTAGTAAAGAAAATTAATTAATAAAAAGTTCATGTAATGACTTAATTTTTATATAAATATAAATATAAATATAAATATTATTTGTGACAACTTTCAATGATCAATTTTTTCAAAACTAATATTGTACCTTTTCCTTATTGGTCAAGTGACTATATACTTTTCTTGTAGAAAAAAAGTTGTTATATCATAGTCGTTTAAAAAGGACTGACAGTGACAACTAGATGTAGGACTGTCACAATTTCTAGTGTAAAAAATAAGCATATATTTTTATAACTGTTTTAATTATATTTTTCAACTAAATAATTTATATTTTAATAACACAAAAATAAAACTTTTAATGCAATTTATTTTAAAACTGTTTCTATAATTTTCTTAAAACTATATTATTATAGTGTGATAGAAATGTGGATAGGTGTTTGTTTATTTGAGATTTTATTTTGTTTTAATTGTATGTTTTCACCTTTTAATATAAATATGTTACTTTTATGCTTCTTAAAAGCTTATATACTTTACACGACGTTTTTTTTTTTTTAATTTTCCAGTATAAATATCTAAAAAAAAAAATTAAAAGTGAATTTGATTATCTTTAATTTTATTTTTTAACTAAAAATTTATTTAGGTTGAATATGCTTTTATTCTTTAAAATTTGACACAAAATAAATTAGATTAAATATATTTTTGGTCTTGACACTAAATTAGAATTTTATCATGTCCCAAACTTTAATATAATATAATCTTCGAACTTTAAAAATAATATATACACTCCTTATAATTTAATTGCATTAATTTCTTTTGAAGAGTTAAGTGATGTTTCAAGTTTAGGTTTGAATTATTTATACCATTCAACACAGTCTAATTCAACTGTTAGTCTATAACACAATTAGGGATGTTAAAAATATCCATATCCGTGAATATCTGCGGATAAAACTGGCAATGGATAAGAAATAAATATTAAAAATGGATACCCGCTATCCGCGGGTACGGGTATTTTTTATACCCGCATGTTAACGGGGCGGGTACGGGTATCATAGTATCTGTACCCGTGAATACCCGTACCCGCTAAACTTTAATTCACACAAATATCCTTATATATATATATATATATATATATATATATATATATATATATATATATATATTAGTAAAAATCATTCTGATCTAATATTTTCTAAGCTGCACATTTTTTTTTTGTCTCCATTCTTTCGGCTTCAAATATTGGTACTTTGTCT
>Ga0209589_1002269_pt1 | contig 33112 bp, 35 predicted proteins | sample CowpeawhiteBW_FD_187525 | JGI IMG/M metagenome (GOLD analysis project Ga0209589, IMG submission 187525) | Root nodule microbial communities of legume samples collected from California USA - Cow pea white BW (SPAdes) (version 2) | ecosystem: Host-associated > Plants > Roots > Nodule | place: USA...
GAGGTTTATTTATTCTTAAGTCATGCCATCATGTCTTAATTCACAAATAACAGATCCCATTCCCATATCTCTCTTTTGCACAATTATGCTCATCCATACACCCCATATACTCAATCAACAGTTCGTGTATCCTTTCATCCTTCACTCTATCTTCCCACTCCTCTTGCCCATCTCACGCAAATTCTTAGTTCCCACTTTTCTACCATTCTTCTCAACTAACTCCTCTTCACTATCATTGACCCATAACATCCACTAATAATTTAGCGACATGTTTAGATTCTATTTAAACATCAAATCATTCCAAATGCATTTCCTCTCACTCATTACACTACCTATAAGCTTAATCCACTTCCTATCCCTTTACCCTGCTTCCTTTCAAGCTACCTCTCCTTTCCACTTCTCACTCCTAATTTCTCCTTTCCACTACACCAACCTTTTCAATCTTGAAGGCTTCCTCTCTCTCTCTCTCTCTCTCTCTCTCTCTCTCTCTTTCTCTCTCTCTCGCAGAAATCCCTAGTACCACACCCAATCAGAGCTTCCACACATCATCGCCTGGCGGACAACACAGCCCCGCCAGGCGGCACACCAGTATCAGACCACCTGCATGCGTTTTTGCACTCTCCACAAGCCTATCTTACTTTTCTCCTTCCTCGAGAACCACCACACATACATTTACATCCTTCTTAGCACCTAATCTCAGCAATATTACCATTATCGCATTCCTCAATTCTAGTTACTTCCTAATCAACCCAACAATCCCATATTCAAAACCCCAATATGATCATACACATTCCAACAAGAAGTCTATGACAATAATCCATTATACAATTTTATACGGACATTGGAGACTCAGCAGTTCATTATATTCACCCAATTTAGCATCAAAACCATCAAACAGAACGCAGCCAAGGTCGCGCCGCCAGGCAGGAACTCATCACCGCCAGGCGACTCAAACCAAAACAAGAACATACGCTCACCTCTGATGAGCCGCCTGGCAGTAAGGATCAAATCGTCAGGCGGTTTCTGGGAAAAACCCAGAAACCCAATCGAACAGTGCAGAAAACAGGTGGAAGCATGCGATTTCAATTAGTTACGATACAATGGAACGTACATGTATTAAAATATCAACAAAACAACTCTCCTTACCTGGATTCCTTGCCAAATTCGAATATGTATGCCTATCCCCTCACAAAACCTTCTTAGCCTTTGTTTCTAGTCCAATCCTTGGTGATTTCAGCCCCACAACTTCTCTCAATCAGCCCCAAAACTCTGAAAAGCCCTTGCTTATGGTGAGTACGAATTTACAGTGCACTCTTTCTCTTCTTATGACCTTCTCTCTCACAATCACTCTCACTTATTACCCTTTTAGTGCCTTACACGAATTTTAATTAAGAATTACACCAATGCTAGTCCAATGTTTAATTACCCCTTTGTTTTCCAGCCCTTAGGTTACCTCTCCATTGGCTGCTAGATTTCTAACCCTTTCACATTCATGCCAAAGGAAAAATTGGCAAAAAGAAATTATTTAGTTCTCACCAAGGTTTGAACCCACACTCATGCACATACCCAACCAAGGCCAAACCATTCAACCAATCCTTATTTCATGATAAGTCCTACAATTCTAAGAGTTTATCATCATACCACACATCCAATATATAATTACATAAAAAATGCATAATTTAATAACATCCAAGTGACGCACATAGGACTCGAACCCAAGTCCTCACACACAATAAAGTACTATCAACCACATGAGCTAGCACTTTTCCACGTCATAGCTCCTCACATTTATTGCTTTAAATGTTCTCATTACTCGTCCTAATTAAATAATTAATTAAATAACTATTTAATTTTTCCCAGGTCTTACAACCAGTGTCGTCTTAGCATACATCCAGGTATGACTAAGATGTATAAGGATTTGAAGGAGTCCTTTTGGTGGAATGGTATGAAGGCAGACGTAGCAGACTTTGTTGCCTAGTGTTTGGTATGTCAAAAGGCCAAAATTGAACATCAAAGGCCAGGAGGTACACTGCAACCACTAGACGTACCTCATTGGAAGTGGGACAATATCTCTATGGATTTTGTGACCCATCTTCCAAGGTTGACAAAGGGTCATGATTCAGTCTGGGTGATAGTGGACAAACTGACAAAATGGGCTTATTTATTGCATATGAATCAGAAGTGGTCTATGGATAAGTTAGCAGAGTTGTACGTAAGAGAAGTTGTGAGATTGCATGGAGTACCCAAAAGCATAGTGTCAGACCGGGACCCTAGATTTACATCACGATTTTGGCAATCATTGCAGGCGTGCTAGATCACATGGGAAACTGGAATGATGTGCTACCTTTGGTGGAGTTGACCTACAATAACAATTACCACTCCAGTATTGGTATGGCGCCCTATGAAGCATTGTATGGAAGAAGGTGTAGAACTCCATTGTGTTGGTATCAGGATGGTGAAGCCTTTGTGCTTGGTCCTCAATTTCTGCAACAAACGACTAGTAAGATCAAGTTAATCCAAGATCGGATGCGAGCAACTCAGAATAGGCAAAAGTCCTATGCGGATAAGAGGAGACGACCACTTGAATTTAATGAAGGAGACCATGTATTCCTCCGGGTTACGCCAACCACAGGTATCGGAAGGGTTCTTAAATCAAGGAAGTTGACTCTGAGATTTATAGGGCCTTATCAGATTACAAGGAGAATAGAAGCAGCGGCGTACGAGATCGCTCTACCACCTCACCTATCCAACTTGCATAATGTGTTCCATGTCTCACAGTTGAGGAAATACATTGCTAGTCCAGATCATGTTTTGGAGTCAGATGAGGTGCAAGTATGCGAGGATCTAACTATGCCAGTTGGACCGGTTCGTATATTGGATACTCAAGTCAAGCAACTGCGAGGTAAGGAGTTGAAGACGGTGAAGGTTCTCTAGGACGAGGCAACCTAGGGGATGACTTGGGAGATGGAGGATCTCATGAGGAAGTCTTATCCTCACCTCTTTGCTGGTAAATTCTATTTTCGAGGACGAAAACTTTTAAAGGTGGGGGAATTGTAAGAACCATGAAAATTAATTAATTAAATAATTAATTAATTAATAAATGCGAGTAGAAAAAGCGCCTTTATGGCACTAATTATTGTTTGTTGTGACGTGGAAAAGTACTAGCTCAAGTGGTTGAGAGTACTTTGGTTTGTGTGAGAGGACTTGGGTTTGAGTCTTATATATGCCAATTATGTGTTGTTGTTTATTATTGATTTTTAATAATATGTATGAGTATGGAATTGGTAATGTAAACTTATATCGATTGGAGTGTATCACCAAATGTGAATGGGCATAGTGGTTGTGATTTGGCATTATGAGTAGAGGGTCACGAGTTCAAACCTTGGTAGACAGAACTTAACCTTTATTTTTACTAAATTTAGCTTGGAATGAATGTGGAAAGGTAGAGAGAACCTAGCAGAATGGGGCAGTCAAGAGGGTTGGAAAACCACCATATAATTAACATTGAAGAGGAATTAAAACCATAATTAAGCCCAATTTCGTTTTAGTTTTTAAAACCCATCTTAGAAACACCTATAAAAGCCAAATTTTAGGTAAAAGGAAGGGTTTTGGCAGTATGGTGAACTGGTATAGAGAGGAGCACGAGATTGAGCGTAGGAGTTGAATTTTGGGTGTGCAAGGGCTGAAGCAAGAAGGCAATTGTGGATCAAGGGTCCTGTTGGTCTCAACTTTGATCACTAATTCCAGATTAGGGGTGCTGAATTTATGTGTATTTCCATATGGTTGGTGTTTCTGCGTTTTGTGCTCAACTTGAATTTGTATGTGGTATGATTTTAGGGGTATTACATGCGGTTGTGATTGAGAAATTGGGTACTCTTGGTGCTGTTGTCAAATCTTTGATATTTCACATGAGTTGAATGTGGGGTTTGGGGTCTTGCGTAGTTCTTTTGGGAAAGTAACGAGTTTGGTATTCAAATGGGATGACAATTCGGTTATAAAGCATGATTCTGATGTATTTTTGCCATTACATTGTGCTGGTAATGATTGGTTGGTGTTTTGGTATTGTTTTGGTGAAGTGTGTGCGTGAACAGACTCGAAACCTTGCAAGTGACGCCCAAGCGGGTCCATCTCGCCTAAGCGAGAGTTGCAGAGTCTCACTTTGGGTTCTGGTTCGTGGTTCTCGCCTAGGCGACCAGGAAAAGGGTTGAGCGACATGGTCTCTCGCCCAGGCGAGAGGTTTTGAGTTTTGAGCGATGGACACTCTCGCCTAAGCGAATTCTCGAAGTGTAGTGGTGATGTTTTTGTCGAATACCCGTCTAGGCGAGGTCTGTGTGTTGTTTTGAGTGAATGTGTGACTCGCCCAGGCGAGAGGATCTCACCTAAGCGAGACAACGTGATGCGGCCATTGTTTTATGCTCACTCAAGCGAGGTGAACTAGCCTAAGCCAGGCTGAGGGCTTAGCATGGGCGAGAATCCCTGGCTTAAGCGAGTTTATGCGAATTACTATGTTTGTGTGTGCTTGTGTGTTCTTTGGCTACTTTTTCCTAAGTATAGGAAGTATATGCATGTGGTCTGGTGTTTGGGCTTGAAGGACTAAGTCCAATAGGGGTCTGGGATGTGCTTGATGGTTGGACACATGATGGGCATGGAAATGGTTGAGTTCCCGTGGGCTACTAATGGGCGAGGAGTCCTTAGTATGGTGATTACATGTGTCGAGCGCACGATGCGCAAGGAACTGATATGTTCCCGTCGGCTACTATTGGGCGAGGAGTCCATAGTATGGTGATTGCGTGCGTACTAGGGTCCAAGTTGAGCGGGATAGGCTCATAGGGTTGGACCACGAATGAGTTAGTTTCGTGGGAGCATAGTGAAGTCCTAAGACGTAGTTCATGTTTATGACTCATGAAGGACTATGAGATCATGGATGGGTAATTTGAAAACAATGAGATATTTAATTATGTTATTTTGGGATGGGTGGCATATTTATTTCATGCATTTTGTTTGTATATTGTGCATAGCTCACCCTTTCTGTGTGTGTGGCGATGATCGCATGATTCGTTATCCGAAAGCAGATGATTTGATAGGTGGGCCAGGAGATGCATAGACTCGGAGCGAGGGATATGCTGGGGATTTTTGTTTATATATTATTATTTTGATTTTGAGATAAATATGTAACTCTTTGGGAGCCATGTAAATATTGTTTTAATTTTATGAATTATGGACTCCTGGTTATGACATGTATATTAAAGTTTTTAATTTTCCCGCGTTTTTGGGAAACGTATTTCTATTAAATGATGTATTCACTTTCTTATCGTATTTATTTATTAAATATTAGTAATATTCCTTAGGGATGTTACAAATGATACTCTCATGTGAGGATACGAGTAGGGAGGTTCGTATGTTCCATGCTAACACTTGAGAGTTGTTTCGTAACTGGATGGACTGCGCATGTTGGAGTACGAATGAGGAGGTTCGTAGAAGCAGGACTACGAGCAGGGACGTTCATAGAGGTTGGACCACGAGCAGGCAGGTTCGTGGATGCATGAAGTATCGTGAGGTCATGGTCAAGTGTGAGTATGTCATGAATGAATAGTCTAGTTTCATATGGGCGGGGAGGTTCGTAGAGGTTGGACCATGAGCGGGCAAGTACGTGGAAGCATAAAATATCTTGAGGCCACGGTCAAGTGTGAGTACGACATGAATGAATAGTCTAGTCTCATATAGGTTATGATACGATGATTTGAGGATTCCTTAGGTAACAAGGGTTTTAAGAATGAGTATTCTGTTAAGCTAGAATGCTTTGGTGAGGGGTTATGCTATTGTTGTGCTTGTTTATTTCTTTGAGCTTACACTTTTGGTTTATGTTTGGCGATGATCGTGTGACTGGTCACATGGGAATAGATGACATTTCAGGTGATGCAGTGGAAGGCAAGCTATAGGGATGATTTTAATAAAATGATTTCAATAGTTTGTACATTTTTTTGGGTTGTCTCAGATTTTAGAACTTGTAATAATTTAATATGAGCTTTGGAACTTGTAATAAGTTCATCACGAGATATTGACTACTTTTGGGCGCAGTTAATGTTTTAAATTTTTTCCCGTTTTGGAGAATAATAACATTGTTGTATTCAAAGTTTATTCACTTATTTTATTTAATTAGTAGTATCCACCTAGGGTGTTATATTCTTCGTCTTCATCTTGTTCCAAATCTCCTATAAAAAGGGTTATATCACAAACATTGAAAGTAGTGCTCACATTATACTCACATGGTAATTCTAGCATATATGCATTGTTAATTCTTTAGGCACTCTAAAAGGTTTATCACCCTAAGAATAACGTTTCAACTTCCTTTATTTTGGAAATCTATCTTTGCTCAAATGGAGCCATACCAATATCTTTCCTTAAAAATCACTTCCCTTTTCCCTTGTTATTTGGTTTGGTGTATCTCTTGGTTTGGTGTTGTATTTGAGACTTCACCTTCTCATGCATTTTTTTCACAAATTTGGATATAGATACCCTTTCCTTATGAATGAAATCACTAGGATTTGGGAGAGGTATGAGGTCTAAAGGAATGAGGGAGTTGAAGTCATACACAACCTCAAATGGAAAGATTTTGGTGGTCTTGTGAACCACTCTATTATATGCAAACTCAATGTGAGGAAGGTACTCATCCCAAGATTTGTGGTTTTCTTCCAAAACAACCATCAACATGGTTCCTAAAGACCTATTCACAACCTCGATTTGCCCATCGGTTTGGGGGTGACTAGAGGTGAAAAAATGAAGCTTGGTTCCTTGCCTAGACCAAAGTGTCTTCCAAAAATGGTAAGTAACTTGGTATCCTTATAAGATATAATGGTCCTAAGCAAACCATGGAGTTTCACCACATCTCTAAAGAAGAATTCTGCTTTGTAAATTGCATCATCTAACTTGTGGCATGATATGAAATGAGGCATCTCGCTAAATCTATCCACAACCACAAAAATATAGCCAAATCCCCTTTGGGTCTTGGGTAGACCAAGGATGAAATCCATGCTAATGTCTTCCAATGAGATGAAGCAATAGGGAGAGTGGGTGTATAGACCATGATGCATAGTCTTATCCTTGGCTTCCAAGCATGCAATACACTTATGACAATGTCTTTGAATTCTTTTCTCATGTGGGACCAATAGAATTTTTCTTGAAGAATGCTTAGAATTTTATCAACTCCAAAATGGCCCATGAGACCTCCCTCATGTGACTTCTTGATGAAGAGCTTCCTATGAGAACCTTGAGGAACACATAACTTACCCTCTCTAAACAAATACCCCTTAGGCACATAGTACCCTCTTAAGCCTTCTTTTGACAACTAGCAAAAATAGAGGAAAAGAAATTGTCATGATGATACATCTCTCCCATGTGATCAAAATCAAGAATTTGTGCACCAAGTTTTGATTTTTATAGAGAGACCATCGACCACAACATTTGATTTTTCTTTCATATATTTGATCACACAAGGGAATTGTTTCAAACATTCCATCCATTTTGCATGTCTCTTATTCAACTTATGTTGTCCATTCAAATACTTAAAAGACTCATGGTCACTATGAATGACAAACTCCTTGGAGACTACATAGTGCTCCCAAGTTTGAAGGGACCTCACTAAAGCATACAAGTCCTTATCGTAGATAGGGTAGTTTAGAGTGGCACCATTGAGGTTTTTCACTAAAATAGGTAATGAGGTGTCCCTTTTGTAATAAAACTCCTCCTATCCCTACACCACTAGCATCAAATTATATCTTAAAATTCTTTGCAAATTTTATGAGAGCTAGAATTGGTGTATTGGTAAGCTTCTCTTTGAGTTGCTTGAAAGCCAACTCTTGTCTCTCTCCCAACACAAATGTCACATTCTTTTTCACCAACTCATTAAGAGGTGAAGCTATACTTGAGAATTTAGGTACACATCTCTTATAAAAGGATGCTTGACCATGAAAACTCCTAACTTCTCTTACATTTTGGGGAGTTGGCCAATCTTGAATGGCTTGGACATTGGAAGGATCAACATGCACACCATGCTTATTCACTACGAAACCTAAAAAGACCACACTATCTTAACAAAATGTGCATTTCTCTTTGTTTGCAAAAATGTGATTGTCCCTTAAAGTGGAGAGAACAAGCTTCAAATGTCCTAGATGCTCATGAAGACTCTTGATATACACTAGTTATCATCAAAGCACACAACCACAAATTTCCTAATGCAATCGCTAAGGACATGGTTCATTAATCTCATGAAAGTGCTAGGTGCATTAGTTAAGCCAAAAGGTATCACTAACCACAAATTTTCTACTCATCACCTTCTCTTGTTCTTATTTTGTGATAACCACTCTTAAGATCTATCTTGAAAAATATGGTGAACCCATACAACTCATATAACATGTCATCTGGCCTTGGAATTGGATGTCTATACTTAATGGTGATGTTGTTGATATCCCTACAATCACAACACATTCTCCATATTCCATTTTTGTTAGGGACTAACAACATGGGCACGACACATGGACTTAAGCTCTTTTGAACCCACCCCTTGTATAGAAAATCTTGCACTTGAATTTCAATCTCCTTGATTTCTCGGGGATTTGTTCTATAGGCTGGCCTATTTGGTAAGTTTTCCCCCAAGAACAAAATCTATTTGATGTTCTATGCCCCTAATTGGTGTAAGACCTTAGGGATCTTCTTAAGGGAACACATCATCAAATTCTTTCAAATTTTTTTTCCAAAGTAGATGGATACTTGGATTTTAGATTTGAGGATATGCATGAAAGTGCTCATTTACAAAAGAGGAGATAAGAAGGTTGTTCACATAAGAGAGTTTTTTTTTTTTTTAAGTTTTCTTAGACAAATTCTTATCCTTTTGAGTGACCTTTGGAGGAGCACTACTTTCCCCCTCTTCATGAATGCATAGCTTGCTCCCCTAACTCTTTGCACATGCTTTCTTCCTTTCTCTCTCCATCCCTTAGTTTCCTCATTTGTAATTGATCCTCAAACACTTTGGAAGGTGCTAGCGGATGAAGAACAAACTTCTTTTCCTTGTGGTGGAAAGTAATCTCATTGGTAAGACCATTGTGCATAGTTTTCTTGTCAAACTGCCAAGGTCTGCCTAAGAGAATATGATAAGCTTCCATAAGGATTATGTCACAAAGAACTTTATCCTCATAGTTCCTTGTAGAGAGCTTAACCTCCACTTGTTGGTCCACATTCAAATCCCATCATTCATTAAGCCACTGTAGTTTGTAAGGTTTTAGATGGGGTTTGATTGTGAGACCTAACTTTTCCACAAACCTAATGTTACAACCACTAGTGCAAAAATGGGATATTAGGTTGGTTCTAGAGCATGTATTAAATCGGTTTCCAAACCGATCTAATATAAGCCGATGTAGTATGACTGTAACATATTAGATCGATTATAAGAAACTGATCTAATGTATCAATATTAGATTGGTTTCTGATACCCGATCTTACATTATTCAACATGAATGCATCATGACCAAGTTGTTTAGATCGGTTGTGGTCTAACCCAATCTAAGATGTTGCGCACTTGTTAAAAAAGAAATAGCAAGTATTAGATCGGTTATGAAGAAGAAGAGGAAGGCAGTTCAAATTACAAAGCACTCCACAAAATAGCTTTTGTTTGAATGTGTTTTGGTTTAGAACCATTTCCTTAGCCAACATGTAGTTCTATTAAAAATTAAATAAAATTCAAAAAGCACTACCACGTCATGTTGTAAGATAAGTTGTAAGTTTTGTATGCCACCATATCATTTTTCATTAAAATAAATTACAGTCTCTCGTATGTTACACAAGTTTAGAAGAAGTTTGAAAAGGTTAAAATTTATAAAATTGTATAGACAACAAATTAAAAACTAAAGTTAAGGAAGACATGTGTGTTATTATTTTTAAGAAAATAAATTAAACTTTCAATCCTTTTCAAGTGATTATGGTAATAGTTAAGCTTTTAATTGCAATAACATAACCACACATCAACATCGAATCTTTTATTAATAAAAGAAAAGAATTTGATTAGAATATTTTGATTGTATAGTTCTTTTATTTGGTATTGTCATACGCCACAATATTTTTTTTTATGGTTATTAGATTTCTGCCTTTTCTAATCAGTTGTCGACAATGCAAAAAGTTAGACTAAAAATATACAAATCTAAATTAGAAAATAAAAATGCTTTATTTTTATACTTTATTGTTCTATAAATCTTCAGAGTTGCATGTGATTCTAGATTTTGTTGATGAAATCTATATATTTAACCTCTAAATATTTAGGAGATATTCAAAGATTTTGTTGTTGTTTTGGATATTTGAAAAGATTTGGCAAATCTTGTTTATATTTTCTAATATAATTAAAAATAGGGTTAAATATTTTTTGGTCATCTAACTTTCAGTGAAAATTAGAATTAATCCATCTTTGAAACTTTGGTCTAATAAAATCTCTCAACTTTGTAAATGCGTAGATTTAGTCCTTTTAACAAAATTTTGTTAAGTTTATTCGATATTTCAAACACGCCACTACTAAAAATCAACATTTTAGCAACCACATATTCCAGTCGCTAAAAGGCTTAAAATCAGTCGCAAATCCATTAGCGACTAAAATAACAACAAAAATATGTAGTTGTGAAAAATCTGGTGACAAACCCATTAACGAGCGAATTGAAAGTTGGTCACTAAACAGCCACCAGAATTTCAGTTGTTAATCCGTCGCTAAAGGATTGGTCACCTTCTACTATGAAAACCAATTTAACCACAAAAATTTTAGGAGCTAATTTGGTCGGTAACATGAAAAAGATTTATTAAGTTTAAAAAAAGTTTGGTCGCAAATCCAGTCACAAGAGTCATAACATAGCGACGCTTAGTTTTTGGTCGCTAAATCGGTGGCAAAAAAGAGAAAATTTAACAACCAATATAATTACAAGTAATGGTCAAGTGATCTACCATCACTAGATTGGTGTACTATATCATTTGCACTATCAAAAGGATCAGAAGGAGTTGACATAAGATTCTTTAATTGAATGTACTACAAAATAAATTTTGTTTGTTCTTCTTGTTGGTGCATCTACTCTCATCTTATTCACGCATGCGTTTACTTATTGATGATATTTTGATAATAACTTATTGTTGGTCGACTATTAACATCTCCAAGGATAGGATTTGGCTTTTTGGTTTTTACTTTTACAGTCCAACACACCAGTACTTAACTATTCTTGCTGCCAATATATACATAACTTAGGAAAGTAGAAGCATTCAAAAATATTGTAATCAAAATTGAAAGGAGGGCAAGTAAATTGCTAAACTAATAATGCATACATACATACATACATACATACATACATGCATACATACATATATATATATATATATATATATATATATATATATATATATATAATAACCATCAAAAGAGAAGGTTTAGAATTTGAGTATTTAGGTATAGTATAAAAAATTAAATGTTAAAAATAATATTTAGGTGGAGTGATTTGATGTATAAATTATCAAAAAAATATTTTAACATGTAAATATAAGTTTTAATTAAATTTAATTACTAATTTGATCTCAAATCAAAGAGGACAAGGTTAGATAATTTAAAAAAAAAAGACTAAATTGAATAAAAAATTATAAAGAGACCAAATTGAACATTTTTTTAAAAATTGGAGGAATAAATTGAACCAAAAAATAATAAATGAACCAAAGTAAAAAATTAGAAGACTAAATTACTAATTAAGCCTAATATTAATGATAGGAAGTGAGCAACAAAACAAGTTATATTTATTTAATTCATTAGTTCATGGAATAAGTTCATGTACTGACCAGAAAAATCATACTAAAATACTTATATAAGGAATGGCCATAAAACAAACCTCAAGACCAAACATTGGTTATTCATAATCAGCTGTTTTGGAAGATTATGAGCTACGAGGTTTATGAATACTCAATAATGCAGAAAACCAAGGGATTGCAAGAGTTTTGAAATTTCACACCATTTATGGGACCACAACTTAAGAATTTTTAGAGAATAGAGGACAAGAAATCCATTGGGGCTTGCAATTTTTGGGAAAACAAGGAAAAATGGTTATTGTGCTTCAACAAATAGGGAAACCGAGACATCCCCTATGAAGGAAGGAGCTTAGGGCAAGGTTTAGTGATGACACACTCTAGATGTAGCAGCGACCATGAGGAAGAGGGGTTTGGAGAATGGAGGTTTGGTGCAGAACGAACCATGAAGGAAGGAGAGGATTGGGGAGAGCGAGTTTGATTAAGGATCGAAGAGGAGAGGTGAAATGAACACAACTATGAAAGGAGGTTAGACAAGTTGGAATGGAGGCAAGGTAAAAATGTTCTATGGAAAAGTAGGTTACACAAATTAGATGGCGCCAAGCTCAAAATGTTTTATGAAGAAGGAGGTTACAAATTTGTTTCAACAAAAATACCTATATTTTTATATAAAAATAAAAATAATCTAAATTTTAAAACATCAAATAATAATATAATTATTTCTAAATATTTGTAATATATTACAATTTTATTATTTGCAATAAAGGATTTGGTTATCAATTTTAATTTGAAATGAAATTCAATTTGACTATCAATTTTGTAGATCAAACAAAGGAAATGAAATTGTAGAAGACAAATTGGTATATTATATAATCTTATAAAATTTAGTCACTTTAAAATTAATTTCTAAATTTAAATAATAGTAACTGTATATACACTCGAGATCATATCAATCACCCAACCTACTATTACCTCTAAATGCATCTACGTTGGACAACACGATATGGTTTCGCTAAAGACATACAAATGGGAAACTTTGATTAAGTTAAGGAAACCTAGATCTTGAACACTTCATCTTACTTGAGCGTCAAAACTCTCTATATCGATTTGGAGCAAAAGCTATCTTGAACATTTCGACAAGGAGGTAAGAAGACATTGTGAAGAGTTGTTCACATATATCTTGACGAATAAGTTAATAGTAATAAAAAACTTGTTTCTAATTATATCTTAATTAGGTAGTAACAAAATTATTTGTAAATAAATAAATATTTTGTATGGTCATTCATTATTAAAAATATAACCTTTAATCATATTATAATATTTTATTAACAATAAAAGTTATTTTAGATATCATTAAGAAGGAAATTAAGATTTTGGAAATAATTTAGTTAATTATAATTTATACTAAATATTAATCTAAAATTTATTAGCTTGTTAGTTTAACCTCATTAAATATTTTATATTAATTTTATGGAAAAAAAATTATGTTTGTAAATTTAGCAATCAAATAATTTCGGTCGCTAATTTGATCTCTAAGTATAATGTTTTAGCGACCAACAATTTTCGGTGGCTAATTATAATATTAAGTACATTTTAGCAACTAATAAATTTTTGGTGGCTAATACAATATTAATTTCGATCCCTAATTCGATAATTAAAACAGAACATCTAGTGATATAAAAAATTAATTGTTAATTCAATAGCTAAAATATTACATTTAGTGATAAAAAATGTTGCTCGCTAATTCGGTAGCTAAATACTACTTGTAGCGACCAAATAATTTCAATTGCTAATTACCATATTAAACATATTACAATTATTTGGTGCCTAATACAATATTATTTTGGTCGCTAATTCGGTGGCTAAAATGTTGCATGTAGCGACCAAAAATAGTGGATCACTATTTTGGTTGTTGTATGAATAAATATTACAATATATTGATTTGGTCTCTATTTTGGTTACTAATTTGTGACTACCATTATTTGGTTGCTATTTATTTAAGTCACAATTTGCAACCAACTTTTTTCGGTCGCTACACTACAACATTTTGTAGTTTAGACCACACTAAATTAGGCAGCAGTAAATAAATGTTGCCTAAAAATAAAATAAACAACATTTTTATAAATGTTGTATAAATATCATGAAAACTCATGATTATATAATTGTTGCTTTAAACTATGTGAGCAAAACCAGTAAAAATATGGTCTAAAAATATAGGTGAAGTCTAAAATCAACTTGAAAAACCATTGTCTATTGTGAGGACTTTAAGCAACGGATTTAAAATTATTTTCGTACTAAAAATTGTTGTCTAACAAACTATAGTCACCTATACCACGCCTAAAAAACTATGGTCTAAAAATATGTTATGTTGTCTAAAGTCATTTTTGTTGTAGTGCTAATTTCGGTTGCTAAATAACATTTTTTTAGTGCGTTTGTCAACTAACATTGAATTGGAAATGTGTTAAATGGTATGAACAACTCAAATGTTCTCATGAAATGCATTTGAAACGTCAAATAAACTTAACAATTTTGGTTAAAAAAACTAAATCTACACATTTGTAAAGTTTCAAAGATGAACTAATTTGAATTCTGACTAAAATTTAAGAGATTAAAAACATATTCCGTTTCCATAAATCTTAGCATCTCTTTAAAAGAGAAAATATTAGAAGTTAATATTTTAGTAAGAACATATTTGAGGATTTTTTTTCTTGATTAGAGTCCTTTTAGAAAGTCATTACTACTACAGGAAAATTAATTTGTAACGTCACTTATTTAATGACAGTTATGTTAAAATGCCACTACATTAACGAATTTTAAAATATTAAATAACATTTACCGTCTATTTCAAACCACCAACACATTTTAATCTGAATTTTTAAAATATTATACTTTTATAATATATTTTGACAAGCTATTTGGCGCATTGCAAAACCCATTTCTTTCCTTGAGCCATCTTTTCTTGTCCAAGTTCCTTGAGGTATCTTCCAAGTTATATTCACTTGGAATGGAACCCATTCTTGTAACGAATCTTCCTTTCTTCTTGCGACATTTTTTTCTAAGCATTTTCCTCTCTTCTTAAGTTGATATTTTCTTCTGTTACATTATTTTTCGATTATATTTGATTTTATTCAGAAATTTCAACTTCTCAATTTCGGATCATTTTTATAGATTGAATCAACAACACCAGATGGTTGAAAGGAAAGAAGATTATGTCCATGGGGAGTATCAAAGCTCAACCTTGGGGGTATGTGCAACTTACATTAAGAAAATAAGAAAATATTGTTGAGTTCCATCTTGTTCTTCGATTCTAGTTGTTTGAGACTAATAAAAATTGAACAAAAGCACACTAGAACAAGGGGATGGAAGAACAAAACCTCATTCTTCCTTTGGCTTTCGGTAGGAAGGAAAGTAGAGATTGGATGGTTGAATAAAGAGAGATTATATTAAATCTGTGAGTTGGTAATGCAGGGGTGGTGATGCAACAAATGCAGTTTATATATGTATGGTTCAAGTACTATAAGGAAAAAAAGTTTAAGATTGGGTGTACTTTGTTTAATGCATATTTGTTTATATTTGTCTCTATAAAAATATAAATTAATTAACATCTGCCAACTACTAACTGTTATTTGGTTGTTTCTCTTACAATGCTCAATAAGCAATATATTAGTCTGTGTAAAACTATTAAAGTGTAATGCAAATTCTAGAAGAATCTAGAAAATCCTAAGATAAAAGTATTGAAATCTAATGAAAGTTTTAGAACAAAGTAGAAAAGCCTAAGATAGGAAGATAATATCAAGAACATTCTACATGGGCAAAAATCGAGAACATTCCACATAAGTTGTGGCTAGCACTTTCTAGAATAGTCTATAGGTCTATAAATACCCATGTACTCTACCATTTGATGTATGACAAGAACTAAGACAATATCTAACACACCACTCACAACTACAACTACATACTCCTTCCAACTACAACTTCCATATTCTACTATGTCCACAATTTTCTATATTCCATCAACTATTCTTTTCACAACCTCAAAATACTATCAGTGGTACCAGAGCTACCTTTAGTCATCTATTGGGCGTAGATAAATTTTTCAACTACTTCAAACAAACTATAATTCCATTCTACACTACGTCCAAAATATTTTCTCAACCCATGGCCACTACCAATCAAACATCATCAATTTCGGTACCTATTTTCACAAGAGAAAATTATGATTTTTGGAGTGTCAAAATGAAGACATTCTTTCGCTCCCAATAATTATGGGACATGATAGAAGAGGGATTCACTATTCCAAAAGACACTTTCACTTTTACTGTAGCTTAAAAGAAGGAGTTGAAGGAAAACAAATAGAAGGATTCAAGGACTTTATTTGCTCTTCAACAAACAGTTGATGACACAATCTTTCCAAGAATAATAAGGGCCACAAGTGCAAAGCAAGCTTGGAACACAATACAAGAAGAGTTTCAAGGAAGTGATAAGGTACGCAATGTTAAACTTCATTCTCTAAGACAAGAGTTTGAATTAATAAGAATGAAAGAATATGAGACCATTAAGGTCTACTATTCTAGAATAAAGGAAATAGTTAGACAGATGAGAACCTATGGGGAAACTATTCTTAACAAAAAAATCGTTAAGGAAATTTTAATTTCTATTCCCCAAAAATATGATACAATTGCAACAACGATTGAACAAACAAAAGAGTTGTCCACATTGTCAATAACACAACTAATGAGCTCTCTTGAAGCTTATGAATAAAGATTGAAAAGGCATGTGAAGAAGACTCGGTCGAAAATGTCTTTCAATCAAAACTAAAATTACAGTCTCAAAATAAAGAATATGAAGGAAATAAAAGTAGAGGAGAAATTTATAGAAATAAAGAAAATTCTAGAAGCTTACCTATGACTCGTCAAGGAAAATATCCCCCATGTGGCATATGTAAAAAGACAAGTCACATGGAAAAAGATTGTTGGCATCATGGAAAACCTCAATGTTAATACTGCAAGAAATTTTTCCACGTAAAGAAGTATTGTCGTAAAAAAAATAAGCATCAAACAAACTTTGCTAAAGAATATAATTAGGAGCAACGCTTATTTTATGCTAATCAAGAATCTCCTAGCGGAGGAGGAAGTTGGTACTTGGATAGTGGATGCAGCAATCACATGGCAAAAGATCAAAGCATTTTCAAAGACATTGATAAATTTGTCAATGTCAAAGTTCGACTAGGAAACGGTGCCACAATAGAGTCTTAAGGCAAAGGAATTGTCATGGTGGAGATAAAAAAGGTACAAAATTCATCAAGGATGTTTTACTAGTTCCCAATCTTAAAGAGAATCTTTTAAGTATTGGCCAAATGATGGAGAATGGATATTCTCTTCACTTTGAGAAAGATACATCCAAAATTTATGACAGTAGAAAGATAGAAATTGGCCAAGTAAAAATGGAGAAGAGAAATAGAAGATTTCCTACAAGCTTCAAACCTAGAACTAATATTGCCATGAAGGTAGAAGTTGGTGACTCATGGCTTTGACATAGGAGATTTGGCCACTTCAACACACATGCCTTAAAGCTTTTATGCTTTAAGGCATAGAAAAACATGATGAGAGATCTTCCATGCTTGAAGAAGAATAATGAATCATGCGAAGGATGTCTCCTCGGTAAACAACATCGATTACAATTCTTGACGGACAAAGCATGGAGAGAAAAAGACTTACTAGAGTTGATCCATACTAATTTTTGCGGACCAATGAGGACACCTTCACATCACAACAATAGGTATTTCATCCTCTTCATTGATGACTTCTCTAGAATGACATGGGTCTATTTCTTAAAGGTAAAGTCAGAAGCCTTTGGAATATTCAAGAAATTCAAGGTCCTTATTGAGAATCAAAGTGGAAAATAGATAAAAGTACTTAGAAGTGATAATGGAAAGGAGTACACCTCTGACGAGTTTGACAAATTTTGCGAAGATGAAGGCATAGAGAGACAACTAACAGTTGCATATACTCCACAACAAAATGGTGTGTTAGAAAGAAAGAATCGCACAGTCATGGAGATGGCAAGATCAATGTTATAAGAGAAAAGTATGCCTAACACCTTTTGGGCTGAAGCAGTCTACACTACAGTTTACTTTTTAAATAGATGTCCAACTAAGGGAGTCCAAGACAAGACTCTTATTGAAGCTTGGAGTGGAAGAAAGCCATCAACTAAACACCTACGAGTATTTGGATCTATCTGCTACATACATGTTCCTGATCAAAGGAGACACAAGCTTGAAGATAAGACTGTACGAGGAATATTCTTGGGATATAGCACACAATCAAAAGGCTATCGAGTTTACAACCTATAAATAAAAAAGCTTGTCATTAGTCGAGATGTTGAAGTTGATGAAAATGCTTCTTGGAGTTGGGAAGAAGAAAAAGTTGTTAAAAGCAACACTTTAGTCCTAGTGCAACAATATCAAGAAGAAATTCAAAAAGATGCAGAAGCTTCATGTACGCTTTCTCCACCTCTACAACAACAACAACTAGAAGATTCTTCACCAGAGTCCACTCCAAGATGAGTAAGATCTTTAGTAGACATATACAAAACCTGCAATATAGCCATGATTGAGCCTAATTCCTATGAAGAAGCATAAAAACAAGAAGTATGGGTCAATGCTATGGAATAAAAGGTTAAAATGATTGAGAAGAATAACACTTGGGAGCTCGTAAACTGTCTTTAGGGAAAAGACATCATTAGAGTGAAATGGGTATATAAAACAAAGTTCAATCCTGATGGAACTATACAAAAGCAAAAGGCCAGATTGGCTGCAAAAGGATACTCACAACAACCAAAAATTGACTACAGTGAGACATTTGCTCCAGTCACACGACTAGATACAATAAGAGCTGTAATAGCCCTTGCAACACAAAGAGAATGGAATATATATCAAATGGATGTCAAATTAGCCTTTCTAAATGGAGTGTTTGAAGAAGAGATTTATGTTGAACAACCTCAAGGCTTGATCAACAAAGGCAATGAAGGCAAAGCACTAAGACTAAAAAAGACCTTATACGGCCTAAAGGAAGCTCCTCAAGCATGGTATAGCAAGATTGATCAATACTTCATCGATCAAGGATTCAAGAGGAGCAAAAGTAAGCCAACACTATATATTAAAGCACAAGGTCAGTATCACCTCATTGTCTCCTTATATGTCGATGATCTTATCTATACAAGAAACAATTTGGAGATGATGAAAGAATTTAAAGAAGACATGATGAAGACATTTGAGATGAACGACCTTGGGTTGATGAACTATTTCCTCGGTATAGAGGTGAAACAACAAGAAGATAGTATATTTATCTTTCAAAAGAAATATATTGCAGTCCTATTGAAGAAGTTCAAGATTTATGATTGTAAACTTTTTGCTACTCCATTGGTGCTAAACGAAGCTACAAAAAGATGATGGAGCACAAGAAGCAAACGCATCACACTACAAAAGTTTGATTGGAAGTCTCTTATATCTCACAGCCACACGACCAGACATTATGTATGCTATAAGTCTTCTATCAAGATTCATGCAAAAACCAAGTCAGATTCATTATGGAGTAGGAAAAAGAATTTTAAGATATCTATAAGGGACAAATGAGTTTGGAATATGGTACAAAATCATGACTAACCCAAGCATGACTGGCTACACCGATAGTGATTGGGCAGGATCAATAAATGACATGAAGAGCACCTCAGGCTATGCTTTCTCACTTGGATCGATAATATTCTCTTGGGCATTAAAGAAGCAAGCAACTGTGGCACAATCAATAGCTGAAGCAGAATACGTGGCTACTATTGAAGCATCGAGTCAAGTTGTATGGCTTCGAAAGATATTCGACGATATGGGAGAAAAAAAATGGACCTACTACAATCAACCATGACAATAAATCAGCTATCGCAATGACGAAGAATCTAATACATCATAGTAGAACAAAACACATAGCAATTAAATATCATTTCATCAAAGAAGCAGAGACAAATATGAAGATCTGACTCGAGTACTGCACAACAGAAGACCAAATTGCAAATATTTTTACTAAGGCGTTACCAAGACCAAGGTTTGAACTACTACGCGCTATGCTTGGAGCTACCGAATTTGCATCAAAGAGGAGTATTAAAGTGTAATGCAAATTCTAGAAGAATCTAGAAAATCCTAAGATAAAAGTATTGAAATTTAATGAATGTTCTAGAACAAAGTAGAAAAGCCTAGGATAGGAAGAAAATATCAAGAACATTCTACATAGGCAAAAATATAGAACATTCCACACAAGTTATGGCTAGCACTTTTCTAGAATAGTCTATAGGTCTATAAACACCCATGTACTCTACCATTTGATGTATGATAAGAACTAAGACAACATCTAACACGCCACTCACTACTACAACTACATACTCCTTGCAACTACAACTTCCACATTCTACTATCTCCACAATTTTCTCTACTCCATCAACTATTCCTTTCACAACCTCAAAATACTATCAAAAACATTTCATGCCCATGCTTAATATTAAATGTAACAATAGTTGCTATGTACATCTGTGAGGGTAGCAATGGATGGTTATTATATATTTGACAATAATATTGCTTAATACATTTTTCTCACACATTTCAGGTAGCAAGAGATTATAGTTCCATGCTTAGAAAGATGAGGTTGTTTCGATGTCCAAGAAGTGCTTTATTTATCTTGTGGAAAGAGATAAAGAGGCAAACTTTTAGAAAGGCACCTTATATCATCTAAAGCTTAATACTCAATTTTGTAACTACTCACATCATAATTTACTTTCCACTATGTTGAGTATATAATTGAGAATTTACTTTTCTATCTAACTACTAACTAAAAATATCTAACTATGTGTAACAATTACAAGAGATGAATCTCATTGCATATTTTAGTTGATTTACTAGCCACTATGAATGAGAGAATGAAGTAACTGTAAAAGTAATAAAAATTGTGTTGGTTGGACAATAAAATGGTAGTGATACACAATTTTTGTTGAGTTGCTATGAATACCAGTAGGTGAGATAGTAGCCAATAAACAAAGACCATAGATTTGCCTATGCTTTTCTAATTTGAGATGCATCAATGCCATATTTTCAAAGACTTTTTAATTTCATTTTTCATCTATTTTATGTTTTAACTTATTTTATTAATCATGTCTTTAATATGAAACATGTGGTAGGCATAAAATAAATCTTCTACTAAACAAAGGACAAAATATCCCATAATATGACACACACAATCCTTTTTTTCTTTTTAGTAGTTTTATGAATGATAAAATGAAACCAATTAAGCTGCTACTATATGACTCTTTTCTTAACGTTAAAGCAACAAAAAGCCACAAAGCTCACTTTATTATTCCTAATTCTTTAATGTCTCTCTTTCTGTTAGGAGTTAACATTGTGTCCATTTGCTAGGCTGCAAGAGAAACTAGTGCACTTATAGAGGCTAAGGAAAAACTTGAAAAAATAGTGGAGGAACTCACTTGGCGTCTTCAACTAGAGAAAAGTTTAAGGGTGAGTTATACGTTTTGAAAATACATAAATTTTGGAAGATAAATTTCAGCATAAGATGGTTCTAAAGAAAAGTATTTGAAAGTTATTACAAATACTGTTGTGTTTAATCTGTCAAGAATATTCATCTTCTTTTGTTTATATTTATTATTTGTTCCTAGGCATGTTGTAAGACCCACAAAATTTAATTAATTAATTAAATAATTAATTAATAAATGCGGGTAGAGAGAGCAATTATGGTAATTAATTCTAACTTATATGATGTTGAAAAGTACTAGCTCAAGTGGTTAAGAGTGCTTTACTTATGTGAGAGGACTTGGGTTCGAGTCCTATGTTTGACATTTATGTGTTAATTACATGAATTTTATATTTTTACATGTATATTCATGTTGTGGAATAATAATAGTACTTGGATTATACTAGTTAGCAAGAAACATGAATTAGCATGATGGTTTGGCATTGTCTTGTCATTGGCCTGGTTGTGGGTTCAAGCCTTGGAGAACCCAAATTAAACTTTATTTTTGTCATTTTGGGTTTTAGGTTTGAATTTGAAAGGTTAATGGAAACCCTAGATGCATGAGCAGCCAAGGGGGGGGGGGGTTGAGAAATGGATCATAAAGGGTCAATGAATGACAATAAACATCACCATTAAACCTTGGATTCGTTTTTGTGTTATTACCTAGCTTTAAGACACCTTTAAAAGGCCAATGTGAGGTAAGGAGAAGGGTTTTGGCAACCTGTATGTGTACTTAGAAAGCAGAGCACGAAAATTGGAGAGTGGTAAGGTTTGAGTGCAGAATTGTGGCTGATTGGAGGAAGAACTAAGAGGACTTTGGGTGAGCAAAGAGGAACTTTAGTGAAATGCTCAAACTTTTAACCAGGAAACCAGGTTAGGGGAGTTTTACTCGCTAATGTATATGTGCATAAATATATGTATGATTGAATGTTTATTTAGACGCCTCTGTTGGATTAAAAACTATACAATTTCAGGTTTCTGGAAATTTTCCAGAAATTGCCTAGCGGGCCTTCAAAGCCGCCAGGCGGCTCATACCACTTTCTGCAATTCTGGGTTCCTGGAGAAGGAACCGTCTGGTGGCATATACCCAGCCGCTAGGCGACACAAAGCGATGCACCATATTTCTGGGTTGGGATGAAGCGCCTGACGTTAGCGAGTGACCCGCCAGGCGGTGCGAGTAAGTTTTGGCTCGAATCAATGTTTTTGTGATCTAGGCTATTTCTAACAGATGGAAAAGCTAACTGTAATGATTAACGAATGATTTTGATATCATATGATTTACAATTTTAGGCATTAGTAGGCATAAGTGAATGAAACAGTGGCTAAGTGCCCTAGGGTCGGGAATTGGGGTACAGTTGAGGAGTAATTGTTTGTGATCCTTGCTGGATATAATTAGTATTGAATTGGAGGAATGCATTGTTGGATTTCTTGTGCCAAGGAGAGAGAGAATGGACGAGAGAAGTGAAAAAGGAGTGCATGAGAATGTTGGCAGGCATAACAGATATTGGTTTATTTTCTAGGTCTGATACATTGCCTGGCGGAAGACAGGTTACCGCCAGGCGGCAACGTTGCACCAGTGGCGTTCTGGGGTTTTGGTTGGGTTGGTTCAGACTGATTGTTGTGATAGTTCGTGGACATGAAGAGGTGTGAAGGAATTAGTGGAAAGAGATGAATTGGATACCTAGAAGAGAGGAGAGTAAAGTGCGGTTAAGGATATAATATTTAAACTATAGGGTAGATAGGAAAATAAATCTGTCATATAAGGGTTTATGGCTGAAATACAAATGTAGTAGTGGCTGGTACAGTTTAATCAGGTTAAGTATCAAGATAGGGTCACATGCTTGTGAGGGCTTAATGGATGGAATACTCATAATACGGTCAGGGTATGATATATAATGAATATAAGTTGTATTTGGTTGTTGGTGAATTGTTATCCAATCTTAAGTAAAGCAACTCACTGGTATGATAGGATAAGAGGGCTTATACTAGTAGAAGCAAATTTTGGTGATATAATATCCATTGAAAAAGTGTACTCTGGGGGTGTGCTAATTCATGAATTCAGTCTTAACAACTGAGTGGAATTGAGAGAAATTAGAGAAAACAATACCTGGCTAGGTTCTGGTGTGGCACTTGGATGCGAGATTCAACACGCCAGGCGATAGCAACGAACCAGGGAGTCTGCATAGGGTGAGGTGCCTGGCGATGAGACGTATTCCGCCAGGCGGTGGCGGCAGCATCTCTAGGGCTCTGGAGCGTGGGTGCCTGGCGGTGGGGGCTGACCCGCCAGGCGGTGGCTGCTGTGTTTGCGTGTTTTTAGGCGCTTGGCGCCTGGCGGTACGTGTCCCCCGCCAGGCGGTCTAGAAGCTGTAGCGTCTAGCGGTACGTGTCCCCCGCTAGGTGATTTGGCTGCTGTAAGTCCTAGTTATTGGACTTTATAGGGTGATGTACAAGGCTTTTGGTGATGCTTCAAAGGTAAGATTGTTGGGTTCCTTGAATTGAGCTCGAAACGTATCCCTTGAGTTGAGCTCGGGATAGGGGTTAAGCACGTACATTCCTCGAGTTGAGCTCGGGATGGCGGATGAACACGAGGAACCCTTGAGTTAAGCTTGGGTTGGCGAGTGTTGCCGGTGTGAGTGTGCTGGTTGTGGCCAGTACGGATAGGTCCATATAGATTGCCCTCCTTAGTGAATCGTTGACGAGTTTGGTAGTCTTGGGACATTACAGACTATGTTCATATTTAGGAACTCCACCTGGCGTTACGGTGTATGATCCGAGGCATTGGTTCCCGCACGTGCTCTGTCGGTTGTGGCCGATAGGTTTGGCAGCAAATTACCTTGGGGTAATCACTAAAAGAGGTAAAACACGAATGATCTGGTTGTGGCCAGATGATAGAGAATAGAGAAAGATTGTATTTTGGTTCTTTGCAGAAAATATAGTTATATGGTTGGTTATATGTTTATTACTATGATGTATGTTGATTTCATAAGCTCAGCCTATCTGCTTGTGTTTGGCGATGATCGTGCACGCGGTACACGTGAGCAAAAGATGTTGATGCAGGTGGTGCTTGTGATGCTTAGACACGGAGCGAGGGATAACATGGGAATATATTACTATGTTTTATTGATTTTAGTTTTGGAAATGATATGTAAGCTTTTGAGAGATATTTGAATATTGTTTCACTTTATAAACTATGGAACAATGTTTTATTATACGGTAATAAAAGTTTTTAATTCCTCGCGCTTTTAGAGAATGAGGTTTATTCATAAATGCGATGTATTTATGTTTTGTTATTCATTTTAATTACTTTATTTATTTAAATCTGTAATATCCAGACGGGATATTACACATGCCACTTAACACCATTTGTTTTCCAGGATTTTAAAATCAACGAGAGAATAAAAATTCTACAGGATTTAGTTCCAGGGTGTATTTAATGGTACTCTCCTTTTCTTTCCTCCTCAACCCCATCTTTTTATTATTGCATCATCGTCTGAATGTTTTGATCTTGTGTCTGAAAAAGAAAACAAGTTAAATTTATAGGATGATTCTTTTCTTTCAAAATATGAATGGTCAAATGTTGCTTAAGATTATAGGAAAAGTAACGTTCTTATTATTGAATTGGAGATCAAATTTGAAACAACTTTTGTTTTCCTATGTTGTTACTAAATGGTAAGACCTTGAGATAAACATCTAATTCTAAGATATTTTCTTAAAAAAAAAAATTATTTTGCTAGCAGTTGTAACTTTCGCTAAATCTTATGTTTTTTTTAAAGGAAAAATTGATTTTCTAGCAGTTGTAATTGTCACTAAATATTTGATGATTTTTTTAAAAAAATAATTATGATTTTTCTAATATTAGATGATTTTTAAAAAAAAAGAATTATGATTTTGCTGGCGATTATATCTGCTGCTAAATATTCAGTATTTCTTTTAATATTAATCTAAAGGTGAATAAAACTGACTTTAAAAATATTAGTGATAGTTATTCCAACAGTTATATTAAATCGATGCTATAACAATTTTGTGACGCTAAATTCTACGTTAACTAATTAACAGAAATAAAAATAGTGACGGTTAAAACTTTGTCACTAAACCTCACTTTTAACTAACGCTATAAATTAAATTTTTAGTAGTGGTACTCTCGTTAAATTATATATCTTATCATAATATCGTAGTTAATTAATTATTTTTTGTTTCTATTTACTTTTTAATATATTTTTAATTTGAAATTTAATTAAATTTACCTATATAGCAACAAATTCCTTAATTGTATCACTCTCACGCAACAAAATAAATAATGCTATAACTGATATTTTGCACTGCTAATATTTTGTGTGCGCACGCACACGTTTTATTTAAATGAATGAGGGCTATTAATTCTACACATAAAAAATTAAAGGGCTATAGTTAATTATTTCGTGCTACGTTTTATTAGAGATTTAAATTTTATTTTACTTTTTTCATTTTTAATTTAATATATCTATCTATAATACTTTTGTCACATGTTTTGGTATATGTTGGTGCATATAGTCTTCGTATATGCACTCATCTTTTAACACGAAATTATTTTATGTTTTTTTATTATAATATAATAGTTAAAAGGAATAAATAATTAATAATAAAAATGAGTGTTAAGTGCGTGGTAGGAGTGGAGAGAACACTGAAATCCGTACTACCATTAGCTCACAATACTAATTTTCCATCAATTCTCGTTGGGACTCACTGTTCTGTTTGTTCACTTCTCATTCCACTAACCTATTCAATCATAATTCTTTCACTAATCAGTGTCAACTTATTCATGATCCATATGTTAGTTAGTTCACTCTTGAATAAGTTTTTTTACGGGCTTCAATTGAGATAGTGAAAAAAAAAACTTCAGTTCTCAAAGTTCCCTTTTCAGTGAATTTGGACAAAGTTAAAATGAATTTAACTATATATTATAAAATTTTAATTAACTCTTAAAAACAAATACATTCATTCTAAGTTATAGATAGAGCCGAAAGCCAAGACAACCCGACCAAAGCTGAAGGTAGAAACAAGTTGATCCGGGCCGGACCAAAACAAAGATTGTGTTAAGAATATTACTCAATATTCTTTTTATTTAAATTAGTTTTTAGGAAATATTTCAGTTTTAGAAATTAGTTATTATTTTAGATTAAGATTGAGATATTGTAAATACTTTATATTTGATATTCTTACATTTTGCTCTATATATAGGGTATATAAATAAAATACAATAGCAAGTTCCTTAATGCAATACCTCTTGAAGAAAGTAGATGTCCAAGTTAGAGGTGTCAATTTGACCCAGCCCACAATGTTTGGCCCTGGCCCATGTGGGCTAGGGCTAAAAAAGCCCCCAACAAAGAAGCCCACAGGGCCAACCCATGGGCTTTCATCTTTCACATGAAAAATATATTATTTTTTAAATTAAGTACTATCTGTGGGACAGGCCCAACTAACCGAACAAGCACAACGACTCGAATAGTACGAATGACCCGAACATGCCCGACGACCTTGACAAGAACGACGACTCAAATGGGCCCGATGATACAAACAGGCCCAACAACCCGTATGGGCCCGACAACCTGGACGATCTAGACGAGCTCGACAACTAGGACAAACCCGACAACACGGACGTGCCTGACGACATGAAAGGAACCGACGACCCGGACGACCTCGACAATCCCGACGGGCCAACAACCCAAGTAGGCCCAACAACTCGGAGGGGCCCGACGACCCGGACGAGCCAGACGACCCGAACGAGCCCGACGACCTAGACGGGCCATACGACCTAGACTGGCTCGATGACCAGGACGAGTCCAACCACCCGAACGGGCCCGATGTCACGGATGGGCCCGACGACCCAAGCAGGCCCGATGACTCGTATTGACCTGATGACCCGGACAGGCCCTATGACCTAGACAGGCCCGATGACCCAAACGAGCCCGACGACATGTACAGGCCCAATGACATGAACGGGCACGACGACCTGAACTGGCATTACGACCCGGATGAGCCCGACGACCATAAAAGCCCGACAACTCGGACGGGCGCAACGACATGGATAGGCCCGACGACCCGAACGAGCTCGACGACCAGGACGGGCCTGACGACCAGGACGGGCCCGACGACCAGGACGGGCCCGACGAACTAAACGAGTTTGACAACTTAGACAGACCTGACCACTCGGATGAGCCCGACGACCTGAACAGGCCCGAGAAGCAAGACAGGCCCGACAACCTGGACAGGCTCGACAACCCAGAAAGGCCTAATGACACAGACGGGCCCGACGACCTAGACGGGCCCGACGACCTAGACGGGCCCAACGACTTGAACTAGCCCGACAAATGTTGTCGGGTCCGTCCAGGTTGTCGGGCCCGTTAAGATCGTCGGGCACGTCTGGGTTGTTAGGCTCGTACATGTCATTGGGCACATCTGGGTTGTCCGACCGGTCTGGGTCGTAGGGCCCGTCCGGGTCGTCGGGTCCATACTGGTCGTCTGGCCCGTTCGAGTCTTTCGGCTTGTGTGGATCATCGGGCCCGTCCCGGTCATGGGGCCCGTTTGGGTCATCGGGCCAGTCTGGGTTGTCGGTCTTGTTTGGGTTGTTGGGGCCGTCTGTGTCATCGGGCCCGTCCAGCTCGTCGGGCCCATTCGAGTCATCGACCCCGTTCGGGTCGTTGGGCCTATCTGGATCATCGCGCCCGTCTGGGTCGTTGGGCTCATTCAGGTCATTAGGCTTGTTAGGATCGTTCGGCCTATCTGGTTTGTAGGATCCGTCTGGGTCGTAGGACCCGTTCGGGTCCTCGAGCCCATCCGGGTCGTCGGGCCCATCCGGGTCGTCGGTCCGTCCGAGTTGTCGCGCTCATCTGGTCGTCATGCCCGTCCGTGTTGTCGGGCATGTCCGGGTTGTCAGACCCATCTTGGTCGTCAGGCCCATCTTGGTCGTCGGGCCCGTCCTTGTCATCGGACCCGTCTTGGTCATTGGGCTCGTCTAGGTCGTCGAGCCTTTCCGAGTCATCGGACCCATCCGGGTCGCTCGACTTGATCTTTAACTTTGGCTTAATGTAGTATTATTTGGGGGCTAACCCACCTTAGCCCTAACCCTAACCCACTAGAGATAAGGCTTTGGGGGCTAGGGCTTTTTTTAGGCCCCCTCATTTGGGGCCCCCCTAAAAGGGGGCTTTATGAAGAGTGGGCCAGGGCTGGCCCATGGGCTAGGGGCCAAATCGACACATCTAGTCCAAGTGAAAAAGTATATGAAGGTCCACACATTCTAATATTCACTACCATGAAATCCATAATTCACAAAGAAGATGATGTTAATAGAACAAAAAAGAATGCCAAATTCAAGGAAGATGTGATTCCATGGAAGAAAGAGAAAAACAAAAATTACAAGCACAAAAAGCAGAGAAAATCAAGCACTAAAAGATAGAGGATCAAATTTGAAGATATAAAATTTAAATAAACAGATGTTAAGCAAGAAGGAAGTTGAGAATATTACTTAGTATCTTTATATTTAAATTAGTTTCTAGGAAATATTTTAGTTTTATAAATTAGTTATTATTTTAGATTAAGATTGAGATATTGTAAATACTTTATATTTCATATTCTATCACATTTTGCTCTATATATAGGGTATATCCATAAAATACAATAACAAGTTTCTTTATATAATATATTTCATATATCTCATATTTCTCATATTTTCTAAAGCCCTAAAGAAATCCCAACAGGTTGATATGGGCCGACACGATTGTAGGTCTAGAACAGACGAATGGGTCGAAGGTCACAGTGGGTGACCCAGGCCAAAAGTTTAGACAAATCATCCCAGTTGCAGGTCAAGACAAGTTTGCTCGGGTTGGAGGTTGAGATGGATTGGCCTGTGTCGAAGGATGAGACAAGCTAGGTTGAGCCGAAGTAAAAGACTAGTCGACCCAGGTAAAAAAAGTTGAGATGGACCGCCTATACTTGAGGTCGAGATGGGTCCACCTAAACCAAAATTTGGTCGAATTGGCCTCATCCAAAATTTATCCAAGTTGGCTCCAATAAAAATTTGACCAAGTCCAACCCAGTTGAAATTTGACTGAATTCATCCTTTAACACCAATCGAAATTTGAACAAATTTGATTAAATTTAACCATTACGAAATTCAGTCAAATTTAGATGAATCAGATATGGCTACAATTTCACCAAATTTGACCAAATTTAATATGGTTAAAATTTAACAAAATTTGATCGTGACAACCGAAATTCCACCAAATTTGACCAAATCAACCCGAAATTTAAAATTAAGACAGAGAGTATTAAAAGAAACTAGACAGGGGCATTAATTAATAGTGAATAACCATTTTCCCTTGGGGTGAACTAATGTCTAGTGAATTAGAAAGCATTAAGAAAATGACAGTGACGTATGAATTTATACTGAATGGTAGGAAGTCTGAACTGGCGAAAATCACCTTTTCCTTTTTGATGTTTCTTCATTATGTCTAAAAGACCAACAAAATATATATATATATATATATATATATATATATATATATATATATATATATATATATATGTGTGTGTGTGTGTGTGGTTGAGAGGCACGACGAAGTTCCCCTCATTGCATGTTCGAAGCTTTTGACTGCTGACGAGTGTTGCTGTTGATGTTGCATGCTGAATGCGAAGCAACTACACAACCAGTATGTGAGTCAAGCCACCTTTTCCTCAAAATTCCTAACTATTTAAATGGTATGTGAGTCAGTAGGCATACATATTTTAACCCTATTATGTCTTATGTAGACGTATTGTAAAAGACTTTTAGATTGTCATCTTATTGTAAAATGACATGTAGGATAACTTTTCTTATAAAAAAATGTAGATAACTTTAGTTGTTGCTATAATAATTATTTCATGATATTTTTTCTCTTTTATTTTAATCTCTTTTTCATATTGTTGATAGTAAGAATAGTATTTTCTATATATTCTATATACAGTAACTGTATTATCTTTTTACTGTGTGAGAGTGGAAGATATTTTTGTATTCAATATCAATCTTGAAAATTCAAAATATAATTATGTTACAGCTATTTATGCAACTAAGATCAATGGAGGTTGCTCCTATTTATATTATCTTAGTAAGTTATTAATAAATTTGGCAACAGTGTACTCTTGTTCCATAAACTCAACATCTTTTTAAAAGAGAAAATATTACAAGTTATTATTTTAGTAAGGACATTTTTAAGGATAGAAAATCATGAAACATTTTCAATTGACTCTGCTCCATTCCTAGAAGTGAATACAACAACATTTGATTTTTATATTCATGACGGTGATATTGATTATGGACATGGTTATAAAGAAAATTTCAAAGACACATTATCACCAAAAGTGAAACAATAATGTACAAAAGGGAAAAGAAAAATGTGGTGCAAATGTCACCTTACAAGTCGATTTTGTGAGGTTGATTTAGGCTTAAAGTCCACTTCTTGACATGGTATCAAAACCATTGTTTAAAGCATATCCTAACGATATTTGTGTTGGTTAGGTATATAGTTTCACCCGCTATCGGGTTACTATCGGACCATATATTAATGTTTAGTCCCACACACAAGATATATATACCTTGGTGTGAGGGAGGTGTGTTGGAAGTCTCATACCGATTAGAAAGACAATTTCATAGTATATAAGTGGGTACAAGATGATAATATAAGTTATCACTATGGTGGTAAAGGCCATTTGAGTTGTACTTATTGTACATCAAAGTATCTTAACATATAAGGAGAAAAACATAGAAACACACTTTGCTTATGAATATGGTGATTCTAATTATGGCCATATGGATGCTACTCATCTTGATATTGTTATTTTCTTTGCTAAACCAAATGGAAGCATTGATCGCCTCATTAGTGATGAGAGTGTTAAAAAAGAGATTTTCTGGTATTATGTTCTTAATTTTAAGACAATGCTTTATATTTATTTCATGTTTCTTATATATATAAGTTTCATACTTTTATGAATAAAATAATCTATTTTTATTTATTTTATTTTATTTTATTTTTCTTCTCCTCTTACAAAGTAAGATCTAATATTGATATTTATGTTTATATGAAGAATGAATATTGGCATTAACACCAATGATGATGATTTGTGCATTGCCGATAATGCGACAACTCATACAATTCTCAAGAGTAATAAATTTTTCTCTTGTTTATTAATGCGAGAAGTCAATGTTAGTACTATTTCTGGTACTACAAATATAATTGAAGGCTCTAGAAGAACTATTGTACTTCTACCAAGAGGTACAAGATTGGATATTAAAAATTCATTATTAAAAATCCAATACAAACTTATTAAGTTTCAAGGATATTCGTCTAAATGGATGTCATATTGAGACAAATAATGAATGAGATATTGAATATCTATATATCACTCGAATTGAGTCGAATAAAAAATGTGTATTGGAGAAATTATCAGCCTTTGCTTATGGCTTGTACTACACGTATATTAAAGCGATTGAGACGCGTGTCAATGTAAACCAGAAGCTTACAAATAGAAATGAATTTCTTGTTTGGCGTGATTAGTTGGGTCATCCTGGAGATATCATGATGCAAAAAATAGTAGAAAACTCATGTGGACATTCACTTAAAAGTCAAAAACTTCTTCAATCCAATGATTTCTCATGTACTGCATGTTCACATGGAAAGTTGATAATAAGACCATCACTAGAAAAAATTAGAAATGAGTCAATCTCATTTTTAGAACGAATACAAGGTGATATTTGTGGTCCAATACACTTATCATGTGGATCATTTAGATATTTCATGGTATTAATTGATGCACCCACTAGATGGTCACATATTTGTTTACTATCAACTCAAAATCAGGCATTTGCTAAGTTATTAGCATAATTGATCAAGTTAAGAGCTCACTTCCTAGATTATCGAATTAAGAAAATCCGTCTTGATAATGCTGGTGAATTTACATCTCATGCTTTTAATGAGTATTGTATGCCAATTGGAATTGAAGTTGAACATTCAGTAGCACATGTTCATACTCAAGATGGACTTGCAGAATCATTGATAAAACGTCTAAAATTGATTGCAAGACCATTACTTATGAAAGCTAATCTTCCAATGACTACTTGGGGATATGCAATTCTGCATGATGTAGTATCGATTCACATCAGACCAACTAGTTATCATAAATACTTTCCTCTGTAGTTGGTTTTTTGTCAGCAACCTAATATTTCTCATTTAAGAATTTTTTGGTGTGTTGTATATGTCCCAATTTTTCCACCAAAAAGGATTATGATGGGTCCTCAAAGACGTTCGGGAATATATGTTGGATATGATTTTTCGTCGATAATAAAATATCTTGAACCATTAATAGGTGACTTATTTACAACTCGATTTGTTGATAGTCATTTTGATGAATCAGTTTTTTCGACGTTAGGGGATGAAAGATGCAGATGTAGTTAGCTTCAAACTCTGTCTTTCTCTTTCAAGAAGATGCCAATGCAACATTATCGAAACAATTTGTATTTACCTGCAAGCTTATGTAATAAATATAAGAAAGGTTCTAAATAATGGTCCACAGAGGATTGGTTAGTAATGGATTAAAATGCTTGCATAGAAATGTTAGGCAAAAGTCCCACAACGCTAATTAATTTTCTCTTATTGTCTTTGGAAGTATAGCTTTCAAGAAAACAAATTTATTATTTTTAAACTCCGAGAATCAAAGAAAGAGAGAATTGA
>Ga0209589_1002273_pt1 | contig 33100 bp, 14 predicted proteins | sample CowpeawhiteBW_FD_187525 | JGI IMG/M metagenome (GOLD analysis project Ga0209589, IMG submission 187525) | Root nodule microbial communities of legume samples collected from California USA - Cow pea white BW (SPAdes) (version 2) | ecosystem: Host-associated > Plants > Roots > Nodule | place: USA...
CCGGAATTTGCAGAGAGAAATGGCAGCTGCGCGCGCGAGGAAGAAGGGGTTCTGTTTTTGAGCCCTAATTAAACAATATGGCCTCGGTTCCACGTAGAACCGAGGCATATAACCCCTATTTGGCCTCGGTTCCCTAACACCCGAGGCCTATAACCGGTTTTGGCACCGGCTTTTCCCCAACCGAAGCCTATAGGTCCCAACGTCAATGGCATTTTTGAAATTTCTGGCAATCTTTTTGGCTTCGGGCCTCTTTAACCGAGGCCTATTACAGTGTTTGGCACCGATTTCTTCAGAAACCGAGGCCTATAGCAGCGTTTGGCACCGGTTTTTCTCTGAACCGAGGCCTATAAGTTGCCTTTAATTTCAAAATTGTCACCGCACTGTTATATGCTTCGGTTGCTCGTCAACCGAGGCCTATAAGCCGAGGTAAAATCCCAATTCTGCACTAGTGAAGAAACAGTTGCAATGTCTACTAAGGCAACACTTCAAGAACAAGTTGAGGTTCCTATAGAAACTATTAAGAGGAAGAATTTTTGCCCATTACCATTAATGCAAAAAGGGCAAAAACTTCTTCATCAATTGGGGGTCCCTTAGAGTCTATGAAGCCCCGATACGCCTCATCAATGGCATGTCCCATGCTCGACACCACTACCAGAAAAACGCTAATTACCGACGAAGACTTTTTGACGGATTACAATCCGTCGGTAATTGATCATTACTGACGGAGTTACCGACGAATGCATATGTTGAATTTACCGACGGACAATATCCGTCAGTAACGCACAAGGTGAAATTGTTTGATGTGTTTACCGATGGATTTACCGACGAATGTTCACTTGTTCATTTACCGACGGATCTAGGCCGTCGGTAATGTCTTTCATTTAGTACTCCAACGGATTTACCGACGGGTCTGCGTCGTCAGTAATGTCATCGCTGAAATTAGAATTAAGAATTGGATTCCCTCTTTCGACTTTCATTTTCCAATTATGTCTCAGTTCTCTCTTTTATTTATTCTCTTCGCGCACGAAAATGAAATCCATTGTGCCAATCAACTACCACTACCCAACGAGATCGATCGGAGCCATGGCTGCCTTTCAATGGTATCTGCCGTGAGGTTCGTCGCCTGAGTCCCGCTGCGGAAGCTCACCGTCGTGGGTAACGAAAGTTCTGTTGGGTAGTGGAAGCAGCAGTCGTCGAGGAGGAGCTCTTTCGCTATCACTGCCACACCAACGAGGAGGAGAGGTACGAAATTTACCCAAACAGTGAAATCAGTTTTCTCTTTGCGCTGCTATCTTGGTTTGAATTAATTGGTGTGTTGGTATGAATTGATTGTTGTGTTGGTATGAATTGGTATGAATTGATTGTTGTATGAAGAAATTATGTTGAACCTTACTCGTATCAAGAAAAACTTGTGTCCTGTGCATTATGTGTTTTGTTTTTTTTTTCAATTTTTTACGTATTAAAGATAAAAAAATTGATCTAGCACCACACAGATGCAGTCTGTATCTTGTGTTTGTTGGACTATCAAGATACTTGTTGGACTCCTAAAACATCTACAAGACTATCAAGTATTTTTTCTTTAATTCTTTCAAAGGGAAAGTCTAAAAAGATAGCAAATCTCACGCTAACTAGTGATGTCAATGAACTAATACCAAATTATAAGATGAAACCAGAGTTCATCTCAATGATGATTGTTATTGTGCTTATCAAGACACTCATTATTGGACTGTCATCAATGTCCAATCTTGCAAACCACAATTTTAGATGTGTATTTCTAGGTGCAAGGAAGTGTTTTAGAAATCAATATTAATTAGCAATATAGCCAAAGTAGTCCCAAATAAGTGCATCAGTTGTGGTGCTTCAAAATGTTACGTTTTAGGTCCCTCTCAAGTGCTAGCCAGTTGTCTTAGATTCTAAGTCATCTTGTGACTATTGGAGATCCTCACTTTCCAACTTTGAATGTCCATTCAACATCCAATTCACCTATTATCACTTCAACGTGGTTAGTCCTTCATATGGCAGCAACAAGCAAGGTTCCAACAACAACATTAGGTCCTTCATATGGCTGGTCCTCTTAATTCAACCTCTCATTCTCCAACACAACACTTTAAAATGGTAGCATATTGTTAAAAACTAAGAATTAGTAGTCTAAAAACCACTAAAAACATGCAAATTGCTTGGAAAAATTGTAAGATTTTGAGTGTTATCATATAGTTGTGTTGTTTGTAGTAGCTTTTTTATTTCTATTTTGATACAATAATGAAATTTTTTTGGTTATTCTAACCAATGTATTATTGTTATTCTTTCTATATATACACTTGCATTTGTGCTCACTTTTCCTTGCACTAGATGAACTAGATGCTCACTTTTCAAGTGCCGTAAATACCTTAAACACGTTTCAATATGATGAAATGTGTAGAATAAATAGTGAGGACCCTCTAACAATCATAGGTTCACAAAATCACTATCCAAACCCCACTTTCAAATAGGAAAACTAAGCCAATCATGCACATGCTTGTGTGATCAAGGGTCAAAACGTGTAGCAGTGTGCAAATGCATAATTTACCATCTAGACATGGTTAATATGATGCTAATGAGTTACTAAAACAGTGAACTTTCCTAAAGAACTATTGGAGAATAAAAATCCTAATTCTAGGTAGTCTAGAAAACCTAAAATGAGCATATCACACTCAAAACCTAAAATCTAGTTCATTGATTTCACTTCCCACCATTTGTGATGTTTCTCTACCTCAACACAAGTTCCATTTAATGCCTCTTTGAGTCTCCAATAGCTAGTACAAGCTTTAGGACTGAATATAAAAAAGTCAACTCATGGTCAACTTACCAAATTTTCAGCCAATTTAGTGCATCTTTTGCCATTGTTTTTGTAAGTTTTTTTGCCCTTGGTTCACTATTTCTGAATCAAAATATGCCACACAAGTTAGTCACTCTAATTCAATGAAAAAAACATAAACGAAGTTCTTTAACTAGACTAGTTATGCATAAACTAAGTCATACAAGTTAGCTTCGACATATCAATTTTCGTTTTCCATGTTACTCCTAACTTTTAGCTTAGTTTTCATCATTCTTATACTAATTAAATTGTTTTTGCATCATTGCTTAACATTTCCTTTGCTAATTTGGTAGTCTTAACTCATTTTGACCAATTTCTAGTTCATTTTTTGGGTTTTTACTAGGCAAATTCGAATTAGCTTGTTAGTTCTATGTTGTGATCTGTTCTCAACCTTTCTTTTGATAATTAGAAGTTGTCTAAGTAGTTCTACAAGAGTTATGTGCACTAGTTTACTTAATTTCTAAATTGTTGGAGTTTTAGCATAGTTTAGTGGTAGTTTTAGGTCTTAGGTAGCTAGATTTTGAGTTGTAGTCAGTTTTAGCAGTGCGAGCTGTTTTCTATTCATATTTTGCCATTAGAAACATGTTAGGATAGTTAGATTAAACTTCCATAGGTTAAACTAGTAATATCGAAGAAAAAAAATTTATTTACTTATTATTATTCATTTTTGTTTCATTTAAAGAACTCTTTTGTTTCGCTAAAACAATTTTCATTATTTCTCAACCATTGAGTATATATGATATGTTGATATTTAAAAATTTTTCTTATATCTCTAAGGTATTTTTCATCTTATCATACCCTTAATTTTACATTTTTTTTCCTTTGTGCGATTTCTTTCAATAGTCTCTCAAATTGTTTCTAAGACACACATTTGTTAACTTTTTTTATATTTTTATTTGTTTTTATTTTAATCATGCAGAATACTATTTTGGTATTTTTTATCTGATTATTTTTTATTTATTTTCTAACTCATTATCAATCATACTGTAATTTATTTTTTCACTATAATTATATAAATAACTTTTATTTACTACAATATAAAAATTTAATGCAATTGTCATGAATATTTTTTTATCACCATTCAACTTATATTGGAGTTCAAAAGATACAAGATTTATGTCAAAATTATATTGCTATGTTTATTATTTATTCTTTATATCATTTTGATAAAGTAATGTATTATAACTTTTATTAGTGTATAAAAAAGAGATTTATTAGAATTTAAAAAATTGAAGTAAACAAGCATATAAATTATATTTTAATTTGAATATTAGTTTTCCTTTTATATTTTTTTCAAAATATTTTTAAATTTTATCAACTAGGTTTCATTAATGTTTGCAAATTTAATAATTTTTTTGGTTCTCATAAAATTTTATTTGGTATTCTAATCTAAAATGTAAACAATTATAATTTATTTCAAAGTATTTGATATCGAAGAAAGAATCATCCTCCTAATATTGAATATTTCATAATATTATGTTTCCTTTACGTAATATTTTATTATTTTATAAAAATTAATTAAAATTAATATTGAAGTATAATAAAACATGTATGAGTACGAGATTATACCTCTTACCTGGTGGGGATGGGGATGAGACAAAAATTTGATACCCATTGGATTTGGGTATACGAATGAGGATGAATTTTGTCTACGATGATGGGTATGGGATAGCAAAATCCGTCCCCACCCCGCCTCGTTGTCATTAAGTGTTTGGGTCTAATTTTCTTTTTTCTTCAAAAGCAAAAATAAAACATATGAGAGTGAGAGATGAATACAATTTGCGAAAAACTAGAAAGGTAATGAGAAAGAAATAAAAAATATCTTAATAAATATTTGGTTTAGTTACCTTTTTGTCTTTTTTTTTTGTCCAAAAAATGTCTAGTTGGTTGTCTAGTATTTTTTTAGTCTTAATTTGTTGAAAATTGAAACTTGTTGAAAATTGAAACGCTAATAAAGATGATTTGCTTTATTAGTGCAATTAACATCATCCTAGTGTTAATTTTAATGAAAAATCTTTTGATCTGTTTCAAGAAATTTAATGAAACTGACCAAATTGCATAAACTTTTTCAAAAAATCAGAAATAAATTGAGACTAAAAAAATATTAGATGACCAACTTTATTAAGATTAAAAATTGTGACTTTTTAAAATTGTGTTTTATAAAAGAAATAAAAAGTCACAATTTAATTTCCGTTAATTTCTAAAATATACTACTTATAATTTAAAAAAATTTAAAAATTTAAAAGATATATATATAATTTCAAATAATTTCAAAAATATAAATATAATTTAAAAAAATTAATAATATACATATAATTTTAAAAAAAAGTAAAAAATATTGGAGGGGCCAAAGTATGTTTAAAAGAACATAAAAGTAAGAGCTAATATATTTTTTTTCTTTTGTGAGACAAATCCTATATGTGTATATTATGTTATGTTTTAATTGCGATAGAGACTCTATATTGAATCCAACGTGTTATGGTTTGTATTTTTTTTTTATTACACATAATGTTTGCTTCGTGTCCATATATATGCAATTTTCATCTTTCTTCTCTCCTTGAACCAAACATACAATAAATGCTAGAAATAATAATGGTTACTAAATGTTTTCAACCATTTCATTATATAATTTATATAAAACTATTTTATTATTTTCTTTTCCTTTTTTGCTATTTTTGTATTTTAAAGACTTTATCTTTTTCTATTTTTCCTATTTGGAATAATATATTAATCTATAAAGATGTTACAAACATTTAATTTATAAAAGTTTAACACTTAAATTTATATAAAAAACATCTACCGTTGAAGATTAAATAACTCTAAAAAATTATTTGTTTCCCTTCTTAAATATTTATGAAATTATATTTATTCCTGTGGATGAAAACTAATAGAGTAAACAGTACGTTTGGTCCAGCGATTGGAGGAGGACAGACATGCTTGGTTTGTGAGTTGCAGCGTCCAATTCAACAAAGTCTTTATTAGTCTTCCGTCATTGATGACCATATATATATATATATATATATAAAGCACGTTTCACTTCTGTTGCCTTTATTCATTTTAAAAGCTTCAGATAATATACATTTTATCTCTTTGTTCTTATTTTCTTTTAGATTTATTTAAGTTCCATATTTTTATAAATTTAGATATCTCTAATATTAAAAAATTTCATGTGATTGTGTATCTAAATTTTTTTGCATTTTTCAATTAAGTCTTTATAGTTGAATTTTTCTATTAATTGAGGTGTAGTTGTTAGTTTACATTATTGTCTTGAGTGTTTTCAAGTAATTTTTTTTAATTAACTTGTAAGTTTACGTAAGTTAATTAACTTTATGTTAAAAAAAATTATTGTCCGTGCAGAGACAATAACAAATTATTATGGGACTTAAACCTCATCTTACCACAATCTCCGAATCTTTCAGATGGACTCTCTCCAATCCTATTTGTCATGTCTCTTAGCATTTGGTGGAGTGTTTGGGGATTATTTGCAGAAAGAACTCTAAGGATCAAGTCAGCAAAAGTTCTCAAAGTCAAATCTTAATTCTTGCACTAATGAAACACGTACGATTAGTTGTTGGCGTCCACTATTATTTATAGGAGATTAATCCTACTTTGCTTGTTTTAGGTTATGGGTTGGGCCTTCATTATTTCTTTAATGGTCCAATTCTTTATTGGGCTTGTATGTTAGGCCCAGGCTTCAAGTTCAATTCCTTGTTTTAATTGTTTTATTCTAAGTTTAAAGTATGCGGTATTCACTGGTTATGATATTCGTTCGAAGAGGCTGTGTAATTAGTTAACTTGGCCGTTATGTGAATTTTGCTATGGTATGTGATGTTCCTTTAAGCCTGACGACTATGAATAAGTTAGTGGACTTTATGTTGACAATCTTCCCCAAATGTTGATAGACTTTGGATACTATGACATAGCGGTTTGAGTCGTTCATTATGGTACATATCGACCAATCTAGCTAATATAATACAATTATTTTATTGAGTGTTCAAAATATATTTTTTAATGGAGTCTATGATATTAATTGAGATAACGTGATTGTTTATTTTTTTAATCTCAAGAAAAATACACGAACTTAGATAATGAAAAAAGTAAAGTTCTAAAGCTTTAAATATCTTTACCAAACATCATAGTTTCATTGTATAAATTAAATAAGAAAAGATTATTAGAGTTCTAAAAATTAGTGGTCTTTTTAATTCTACAAAATTAAATTATTATATCATTCTAATTAACTATAAAGAATCAATTAAAAATAAAAATATTTTGATAACTCTATAGAATAACAAAATTTTTTAATATTAAAAATATTTAAATTTATGAGAAAGTTAACATTAATCAAGTCATTTTATTTTATTTTTCATGTAAAAACACATAAGTAACATACAAAATAATAACCATGTTACTTCAATCAATAGAAAAATTAGACGAAATAAAAATTAAATAAAAAATGTTAAAGTTTTGGATACTCTAAAATGAAAATGAAGATTTTATAATAAAAAATACCTAATAACACTTTACACATTTATTTTAAATTTGTTTGTGTTGCCTACAGGGGACAACTTAAATATTGTGAGTGAGAATTCAATATTATTTATAACGTTTAAATTTATTTAAAGTTAATGTCATTCAAGGGACGATTTTATGTTAATAGAAAGCTGTTTTAATGTTATATTTAAGTATTAATATCTTTAAAGGTAAATTATTTTTCAAATGCGATAAAAGTCAAGAATACGTCGTATTCATTATGAAACAAATGTCAACAATATAGGCAAACTAATATGGTGTTAGAATCATCTTCGCCGATACTTGTTTTATGAAAGGCGAAATAATAGTCAGAAGAGAAAAAAAATAATTTAGGGTTTGTGCATGTGCAGGAGAAATATGGGATTTTTCCGGCAACTGATGCACTGCCTGCACCACATAGCTTGTCGTAAGGCGATAATCATTAACCATCTGTTTTGTGGTTGGCTGAGGGGGTATGAGTTGGGAAACTTTTTTAGGATTATAATTAAAAGGAGAATGATATTTTTGACTATTAAATTTTGACAACTTTCTCTTACAACATCAAGTGTCATCTTCTAAATGGTTTTAAATTATTGAGAATGAGAAAATAAAAAATGGAAAAACTACCTAAAAGATGCCACCTAAGATTGAAGATTGTAAGAGAAAATTATCAAAATTTAGTAATCAAAAAATCATTTTCCTAACTAAAAGATTATGCATGGGGTGATGGACTAAAATTGGACAACTATACAGTTGTGGGATTAAGGCACTAAATGTGATTGAATAGGCATGTGGAACTTTAAATTGGGAATAGATCTAGGATGAAGAATATTTTTAACATCTTTTCGTATCTCATGCTCAATAAATCTCATTATAAGAAATTCCAATTAAATCAATATTTTAAGAAAAAATTCAATTAAAAATCGAAAATTAAACATTAAATGAGGGCATAAATATGAACTTATCAGCTACCCAACGCATTTTGGGAAGACTCAATAAACACAGTAGCCTATCTCATAAATAGAAGACCATTAGTTTCTTTAGACTATCAATTACCTAAAGAAGTATGGTTTGGAAATGATGTAAATCTTTCACACCTAAATTTCTTTTTATTATGCTTCATATATTTTATTAGACTCTAATAGTGGAGATAAATTGGACTCTAAGGCAAAACGATGTTATTTCATTAGTTATGGATCTGACATGTATTGCTACAGGTTTAAGGATGACCAAAACAAGAAAATTATCAAACATGACTATAGAATCCGTAAATGCAAATAAACAACCAGAGCAAGTATCATAAGAAGAAATTTTAGAAATTGATGTAGTCAACATAAGGGAGAATATAGAAGTAGAGCCTGAGTCAGAATATGAACAAATAGTATAGTCAGAAACTTCTGAAGATCTAGTAGAACAATTGTAGCACCACAAAGTTATTCTCTTTCATAACATTATTTGTTATTAATTGATGTTGGTGAACCAGAGCATTTTGCTGAGGCTATCTAGGGAGATGAATCTATTAAGTGGGAGCTAGCAATGAAAGATGAGATAAAGTCTCTTCAGAAGAATAAAATATGATCTTTAACCAAGCTACCAAAAGGAAAGAAGGTTTTAAAAAATAGGTGAGTCTATAGGTTAAAAGAAAAACCAAATGACAATAAAAGATATTAGGCTAGACTCGTTGTAAAAGGGTTCCAATAGAAACAGAGAATTGACTTCACATAAATTTTCTCTATTGTCAAAATGACTGCCATCATAGTTATAGAGTATAATAGCTACAAAAAATCTTCTTATAAAGTAGTTAGATGTCAAAACTGCATTCCTACATGGGGATCTTGAGGAGGAAATCTTTATTACACAACCAAAAGGTTTTGAAGTACAAGACAAAGAGAATCGTGTATGCAAGCTTCACAAAAGCTTGTATGGATTGAAACAAGCAGTGAGAAAATGGTACAAGAAGTTTATTGAGTTGATGATAAACTCAGGATTTCATAGATGTGAAGAAGACCATTGTTGTTAGGTGAAGAAATATGTTGATAGCTATATCATTCTTGCCTTATATATTGATGACATGTTGATTGTTTGAGCTAATATGATAGAAATTTATAGGTTCAAGAAACAACTATCAAAAACTTTTTAAATGAAAGACCTTGGTCAGCCAAACAAATTATTGGTATGAGAATCTCTAGGGATACATCTAAAGGTATTATGATCTTATCTTAGGAGAAATACATAGAAAAATTGCTTAGCAAACTTAATGTTGGAAATACTAAAACCAAGAATAAACCTTTGGGAACTCACTTAAAGTTTTCGAAAAGGAAATTTTCTCAGACAGATGAAGAAGAAAGTCACAAGTCTAAAGTGTCATATGCATTTATAGTAGGGAGCTTGATGTATGTTATGGTTTGCACCATACTTGACATAGCACATGCAGTAAGAGCATTAGGATGGTGTCAAGTGAATATTGAGATATTTGAAGGGCACTTCAAAGATGCATTTGTCTTTTAGAAGAAGTAATCTCACTTTATAAGGGTTTTCTGGTGTAAACTTGGAGGTGATTTGGATGGTATAAAGAACACAACAGGTTATACTTTTATGTTGGGTAGTACAACTATCAGTTGGAAGTCTAAATTTAAAGGAAAAGTCTCCCTCTCAACCACTAAAGCTAAGTATACAACTATCTCAGAAGCAGCGAACACTAGTGGGAAAAGAGGATTCTATGACGACGTATTATGATAGGTATAAGCCACTTGTCATAATAAGTTGACCGGTGACATTTTTGTAATAAAAGTAACTACTATTATGACTGGTAAAATAGAACCTGCCATAATAAGTGACAAGAGAAAACTTATTAGGACAAATATAGTGGACCTGTATAATAAATGGACACGGTGGCAGAATTAAAATTATGTTGAAAATATATTATGACAAATTTTGGAATACCTGTCATAGAATATCTAAATCCCTAATTTTTTTTCTCATTTTTCTTTCTCGACTCCTTTCTTTCTCAAGCACTCCACAGTCCAGCCATCCTAAAATAGTTCCTCCCACACACCACACGCCACATGTGTTGTCGTCGCCACTCCTCCCAACGACGGTTTTTGGACCGTTTGCCAACTATGCCATTTGCCCCCTTTGTCGTGCCGCTCCACGACGTTTGCTCTCTTTCTCATGCCACTCTGCGCTGCGCCATTTGCCCTCTCCCACAGTTTGAACATGTTTTCGCTTTTTCCCTACTTAGTTGCCTGCACATGTTTGATTGAGATTTTTTTTCTGAAATTGGTTGGATAATTGTACCATTTGCCCGCATGTTTTAATATTGCATAATGTTTTTCTAGTCTAGTCATTCCTTATTCCGGATTTCTTTCTCTAGTGTATAGATGATAACACACTAGATAATACAAGCATGGTCAATAATCCAACATTTTTGTAGTTTCTAACATGCTGGCATTTTGTCTTCAGGTTAAGGAAAAGGCTTAATGACATGAATTTGCAAAGACTTGTTGTTAATAAAGAGGTATTCTGTGACCTACTAGATATGTGTTTGAGCTTCATATTTGTGACTTTCCTTGCAGTGCTTAAATTGATATTTCTTGATTTTAATAATCTTCTTGATTGAATATCTTATGGTGAGGAAAGGTGTGCTACCAATACTTGGCTTGGTTCAATGTTACTATTCTATATGAATTTCTCTTTGATGGATTAACCCTATGCTCTTTTTATGCTCCTGTTATTTGAGATAGTGATATCTTGTTTTCTTGTTGGCTATGAATTACAAATTTTTGTATCTATCATTTGTTTACAAATTTTGTAACATTTTCAATTCTTATCCTGATTTATTTTCTAGTGTCCTTTGCTTGAGGTCCACTTTTATGATGTTGTAATATGAATTCTTTTTATTTTTAAATTTGAGGCTTATGATTTTCAAATGTTTGAGAGATTTAGGGAAAAGTGAGTTGATGTCAGATGTACTAAGCCCCAAGAGCTTGGCCAACTTCATTATATTTTTTTATAGATATTTAATGATTCATCCTCATTAGAAGATAGAGAGTGGAAGAAATTAGAATCAAATGGGCTTCCTCTCTTTTAAGTGTTGTTGATAACTTGTAGAAATCTTAGTTTTATAGTACTTTACAATCTTTTTGAGAATATTCGTAAAAGTTGTCAAGGTTGTAGGTTTATGTGTATACAATTTCAATTTTTAAAGATTGTTAGACAACTTAACTGTATGGAATTGGTTTGGTTGGAAATTGTTTGGTCTGGTGATATGAGATTTATTTGCAGGTGAAATGAATCGAGAGGAAAATGGTAAAACAAAAAAATCATAAAAAAATTTGATTTACTATGACGTACTTTAAATTACCTATCATAGTAAGTCTGACTTACTATGACAGGTTTTTGCGGTGTCATAGAAAGTGCACATTTTCTTTGACTCCTGCAACTATGACGCTAGAATACCTGTCATAGTAAGTCTGTTTTACTTGTCATAATAAGCCCTTTTTCCACTAGTGGAAGGAGATGATATGGTTGAAGAAACTTCTAAAAGAATTATGGAAAGTGCAAGATGAATCTTCGTTGTTCAGTGACAGTCAGAGTGTGATATGTCCTGCTAAAAATCAATTCTTCATTCTAGATCAAGCACATTGAATTGAAGTATCATTTTATCATAAACCTGATAAATGATGGTGACTTGTTTTTGTTGAAGATTCTAGGTCCAGAGAATCCAATTGATATGCTGACTAAGACTGTCACAACAAATAAGTTCAGGCTTTGTATTTCCTTAATTGGCCTTCGAGAATAATTGATGATGAAAGTACTACGATAGGTGACAATGTAAATCAAACTCTAAGTGGGAGAATTGTTAGTATTATAGAGCTTAATTTAGTCTCGCTTGTTTAATATTGTGAGATGTTGTTATCTATTTTTCTATATAAGCAAATCTCTGTAAAGCTTGAAAAGCACAAAAATAAAATACTATCTAATGTAGGTATACACATTGTATGCTATACTATGTTAAATTCTTGGATCGTTTATTTTTATCTCCTGTTCCTAAAAATTAGTAGCATGATAATAACATGTAATATGATTTCACATATATGCTAATTTCTGATCTGCCTTTCTTTATTCTTTATTAAAAAAATCAATCTAAATTCCCTAAATTCATTGTAAATAGAACAATACAAGCAATTGAAAAAAAAAATTACTATCTACACTCCTATTTCAAACTTTGAGATTCACCCAATTTAGCATAGTGTGACTCGAGAAAAATATTCAAAACACTTAACATAAAATGGGTAAGAAAAACAAAATGAATACGAAACTTCCATAAATAAAACGCCAAACAATAATCTAAAGGAGTAATGCATCACAAAATCCGTAGAATAGAAGTAATTGAAATGAATTGATAATGTAAAAAATTATATTGTTATTTAATCATAAAGTAATATGTAAGTAAAACATATTAAATTTAAGAATAATTGGTTTGATTACTAAACATAACGTGATTTCGAATAAATAACGGTGTTTATACCATAATGTTTTTAAACTTAAACTCTATAGAATTAGTGTACTATGTTTTTGGACAAGCTTATAATATTGTATAGTCATGAATCACGAGTATGTCTAATTCCCCACGAGAATTATATGGGCTAAGAGAACTATATAATATTTATTTGCATTCTACTTTTATAACCATAACTCTTTGGTTAGTTATCTGATGTTCCACTCTCGAAGAGAAAATCGTATATTTAATCATAAATTCCTTTATTGGTCAAAGGCTATGATAGGCCAATCTTTACCTTTTGATTACGACAACCAAACTGTATATATACTTAAAAAGAACGAAATTTGTATTCAGAAGAAAGTAGTGAAACTTTTATAAATGATTTTAATTCTTTGTAGAACATTCATAAAAGAAATTTTGTTTATTTATGATGACAAATCGTGATATCTATTTACAAACATGATTATTAGAATAATTGTCGTTGTAAATTCTTAGTTCGTGTGGAAGGGTATTATAAAATAAGAAATATGTTTAATTTTATATATTTTTGCACAGATTTCTTGTAAATTAACAATTTCAATGTTGTATAACTTAGAGAAATTTATGTAATTAGTTTAGAGAAACATTTTCTGGTCCATACATAATCTTAAAAGGAAATTAACTGACAGTGAAAAATAACTGTATGTACCTGTATGAGCTAGAAATGATGGTAAATAATAGATTTATAAAAAATTATTATTAATTAAATCTATTTATTATTAATAAAATATTTTACAATTAATCCAAATTGGAATTAGTTTATACCAATATAAAGTGTTTGCTTATATATATATATATATATATATATATATATATATATATATATATATATATATATATATATATATAATATGTTATCCTCTTTAGTCCTCTTATAAAAACATTTATGAAAAAATATCATAAACTAATTTTAAAATTATTAAACAATCCCTAACAAAGTCTAATTGACCAGGCTTTTCAAACGTTTTTAATTGATTATGAATATACCATTTTTTTTCTTTAGTTCTTTATATATATATATATATATATATATATATATATATATATAATATTTTTATCATTAAACATTTCCTTCCAATGATGGTTTTATGGACCGCATATATAATATTATTTTTCAATCAATAATATATGTATATAATTAGCGTAGAATCCTCGCAAAGTTACATAGCATTTATATTTTCTTTATATTTTTGAGGCAAACATATTTGTATAAAAAAAACTTTATTGAGAAGTAAATACATAGAATACTCCAATCAGAATTCAAATGTCATACAATACCGTATCACAGAGACTAAAGACTTAATTTACATAATGAATAAACCAAAAGAAAGTATTGAACCTTATCCTTCTTCACCTTGAATAATGTTTATGATTTGATATTTATAAAACTTTAGATACACTATTGAATACAAAAAAAAAAGTTAACTTTATTTTGTTTCATACATACACAATACTTGTTAAATGAGTATCTGTTTTATTTTACTTATAAAAATTCTTTGTTATCCACAAATATTGTTAGCATAAATTTTTAAATTAAAATTAAAAGTGTTTTTTTTTCAAATTTAAATTTACGGTAAAATAATTTTGAAGCGGGTGTTTTTCGTTAAAATGAATAATTTCGAAACATATATTTATATTATAAATAAATTACGGCACCGCAATGAGTTTCCTATTGGTCAGTCCAATATAGGCTACTTCTAAATAACTTTGATTTACATACAATGTATTTAATTTGAATATTTATTTATTGAATAATATGATTACGTTTTTGAAACGGATTTTTCGATGATGTGAGATTTAATAATTAATATAACAGTTTTATAAACATTACTATTGATTGTTATTGTTAACCAAATGACTGTAACACTAGTTGGACAATTGATGTGTACATCTTACAAGTCATGACTAATATAGAATATCTAAGCTCACATGTAAGTATAAATATTAGAAATAATATTGACGCATGAGAAAATTTTATAATTGTAATGCAAGTGTCTCTCAAGTTATCTATAACACGATAATGGTCTTTCAATTTGAAGTCACTCTGATTATTACACGTAGAAGTAGTAAAATTGATGTAGTCAAAGATGATATAACAAGGTGGATTACAAAGGTGGTAATTGAGTTTATAATAAATTATGTTGACAAATATGTAGATACTAAACTTGTTTCCCAAGACTTCTTCATAGAGTGAGATGTAAACTATGCATAATGAAGTGGAAAAGGATAATTATAAGATGTTAAGTATTATTATCTTTAGTTGTTATTTGGAAGGATGATGGAAAGATAATTTTCAAGTGAAGAAAATCTGCCTAGGTAAGTCTCAAGCTTGTAACACTAATAAAAAAAATATATCTAAGTCCATATGAATAACTAAAAGACAAGAGTTTTGTTCTTGGCTCGTTTTTCAGAGTTTTCAATAGTTTCCGTTGAAAAAAATGAAAAAATGAAAAAAAAAAGGCATGAATGATCTTAATAAGAAGTGATTATTGGAGAGAATTTAAACGATAATTTACAAAAGTTTGGTGAAAAGAGTGATATTCTTTAACAATTTTTTCTGCACATAGAACACCATGTAATGGCGTCACAAAGAGAAGCATAGATCAGTACAAGAAATAACAAAAACCAATTATTACTCTACCCTTAAGCATTTATAGGATGAAGATATGAATATTCTATACGATATTTATAAAACAAAATCAATATAAGGTACTTGATAAAGAATGGTAGGGAAAAAAAAATATCGCCGTTAGATTCTTTCAAACTGAAAAAAGGGTATCTTTTCTACTGGCTTTATATCTTTTCTAACATTAAATCCTTATAAATCTCACTATAATTTTATTAATTATTCTATTTATCAAATAAAACATATTAAACATACATACGGTGGACAAATAAAATAAGATAATTATCCTATTAGGATTAGGAATGTAAAAAAACCTATATTATAGGTATCATGGATAAAATTTCAAATGGATTGGAGATTGATATTTTAAAAAGATTTCATAATGTTAACATATGAGTACGAGTATAATAGTATCTGTATTTGTTATACTATAATTTAAATTAAAATAACATGATTAAAATATTAACACATCAATTTTGAATGAATTATTTCTTATTAATTGATTTTAAAAAAATCTTCATTTTTTTATAAATTGTTATTTAAACTATTTAAATGGATTATTTAAATTTATTTAAAATTTATGAATATTGTGTATCGTATTTTATTTAAATTTATGATTAAATTATGTTATTAAATATTTTATTATTTTGTTCTTAAATAGCAAAAATTACCGTGGATATTTATGAATCGGATACTCGTATAAATACGAGAATAAATATAAGGTAAATATTTATCCGAAAAAGATACGAAAAGTTATTAACCTTATCATGTGTGCATAGTTGACATTACTAATTATATGTCTTCCTTTTTACGCCAATATGATTCGATAACTTATTCATGTTCAATAAAGTCTTCGCTTCTATAAACTTGAATATAAAAATTGATAGAATTGAACAAAATTTATTTATTTTTATAGAAAATAAATGTTAAAGAGCATTGCCGACCTGCAACCAGCATATCTCCTTCACCATTTAACTGTTTCCTGCTTGTTGGTTCATAAATCATACAAATCGATACTAATATGAATACGATGTATTACACAACACCTTATACATGATCAAATAATAGCCATCGTGGCCGCACGCATTATTTAGTCACAGTCAAAGACCTATGCGCATTATAATAACATTTTTAACCTCCAAGAACGGGTCCAAACTGAACTTCTTGCTGCATAAATACCGATCACACCTTTGTGTGGCACGCACCTTCAATCATGGCTTCAACACAGGTTACTGACTTTGGGAGCTCTCATTCTGTTCTTGGTGTCATGGAAGTCGCCAACAAACCAGAAATGGGAATACCAGAAATGTATATTCGCCCACAACAACCTTCGATTCCATCACATGAACCCTCTTTCCCAACGATTCCCGTCTTCGACTTTGAAACCTTGCTGCATGAAAATTCCAGAGATGCTCAACTTCACAAGCTCTACACAGCATGCAAAGATTGGGGTTTTTTTCAGGTTTCTACTTAGTAGTACACAATTAGTTGTTTACTTTTTTCCATTGGCAGTAACTAAGTGTTTGTTTATGCAGGTGGTGAACCATGGTGTTAGCTCTGAACTGCTGCAGAAGCTGAAACATGAGATTGAGAAATTCTTCCAACTTCCCATTGAAGAGAAGAAGAAATATCAAATCAGAGCAGGTGATGTTCAAGGTTACGGAAGTGTGATTCGATGTAAAGATCAAAAGCTTGACTGGGGAGACAGATTCTACATGTTGATCAACCCAGTTGAAAGAAGAAAGCCATATCTTCTCCCTCAGCTCCCTGCATCACTCAGGTAAAAGTTACGGTTTTTATGTTGAGATAACATAATGAAGATAAACAGATGAATATATATGTATTTGTGAAGGGAAAGCTTGGAGTTATACTTCAGAGAAGTGAGGAAGCTTGGTATGGAACTTCTTGGATTGTTAGGAAAAGCCATAGGAATGGAGATGAAGGAAGTGGAAGAGTTTTTTGATGATGGGATGCAGTCAATGAGGATGTCATACTATCCACCATGCCCTAAACCAGAGATGGTTGTAGGGTTGACCCCTCACTCTGATGCGACAGGCATAACCATTCTTAACCAGGTGAATGGAGTGGAGGGTCTGGAGATAAAGAAAAGTGGGGTTTGGATTCCTGTGACCTTTCTACCAGATGCTTTTGTAGTTAACGTTGGGGACATCATGGAGGTCTGTCATGCTTTTCTTTGCTTTTTCCTATGTTTTTCTTATATCATCATGCACGTGGGCTATTCAACTTGGTGTTAGGTTTTCTTTAGATGGATAAAACAAAACTCAACATCATCACGTCAGGATTACGTACGGAAATCAATGAAAAGGGTTTAAAATTTTATGGATGAAAATAATAGGAATAACTTGTATTTACTTGAAATATAGAGAGGTGTGTGATATTTTAAAGATTTTGAAACAGTTATGGTGTGATCTTTGCAATTAATTATGTTTTCAAAAGGTTTTTTATTTAATTTGTTTCATAAATAGGTTTATTATATAGCTAGGTTCATGTCCATTTGAGTTGGGAGTACAATAGAGAGGGAAAAAAGGGAAAAAGTAGCAATGGTACAAGTAAAAGAGAGATAAGACAAAGAAATCAAAAAAATTTCTGCTTATTCTTCAGTCATAGCATAACCCACAAAAATGTTTTTCAGAAAAAAAAATTCGAGATATAAGATTTTAAAAGCGAATAATACCTCATTCGGAAGTGAACTAGTAGATGAATAGATAATATAAAATAGGTATTAATCAAAAAATAAACTTAACTAAACAAAATTTTACTATATTACCTTTTTCTTAACATTAAATTATTTGCTATTTTATGTTAACCAAAAATACGTAATGTATAAAAAATTAAGCCAAAGTGAAATACAACAAACATTTCCCCTGCTTTTACGTGACGTTCAAATAAACCTTGAATTTTATTTATTCTTTTCAATAAATAATAGAAAACTGATATTTATATTTGATCTTAGTTTTATTTCGCGTTCAATCAAATAAAACCACATGACCATTATTAAAAGAAAAATAGATCAACATAAATTCTCATGAACACAAATAATGATGTTATGTTGATTGATGATTTTACTTTATATATATATATATATATATATATATATATATATATATATATATATATATATATATATATATATATATTGACATTTTATATTCTTATTAGCATCCCTTTCTTTCTGAAACTGCACAGAATAAAACAACGTTAATTTTCTCAGCTTAATGTCCTAATAGAGGTAAATGGTCCTAGAATTAAGGAGATGAAGATGAAGATGAAGAATGAAGAACTTGATTGAATGAATATATTAGTTAGATAGGTTAGTGGTGACATATATTACTTGAATGTGCAATATGCATGATATTGACCTGGTTTGATTACTCTAAATGAACTGTCAAGGATAATAAAGTTTACTTATCATAACGCGTATTCTTGAATTGCAATTGGAAACCCAAAAGCACTTACTTGAGGAGAAAGAAAGTGAAGAGTTCAGAAGTTTAAACTATAAGAAAAGTGTAGAGTGGAAAAAATGTCTTTTTTAAAATGGTTGATTTGAAAAAGGATGAGAAAAATAGTGAAATGAATGCAAATGATAGAATCTCCATATCCAAAAAAACTAAAGTTTTGCGTGATGTCTCAGATTCTAAGCAATGGGGCCTACACCAGCATAGAACACAGGGCTGCAGTGAACAAAGAGAAGGAGAGAATCTCCATCGCCATGTTCTTCAACCCTAAATCTGGGGCAGAGATTGGACCTGTCAAAAGCTTGTTAAATTCTGAAAACCCTCCCTTGTTCAAAACCATGCTCATGGAAGATTACATCAAAGACTTTTTCTCTCGCAATCTTAATGGGAAGTCCCACTTGGACAAAATGAGGCTTAAAACTTAATATTACCTATCTTCTTGTAAATACTTTATCCATCATAATAAACTCAAATGCTGCACCTTTATATGCATGTGTGGGATGCATCCTTTTTTCTTAAGTTTGAGTCTAGGTAGATAATGCAAAACTAAAAGTACTTATTCGTTCATATATAGCCTCATAAAATAAATACAGTTGGAATCACTCACTGCAACACATACTATGAAATTAATCATGTTAATTACTTTTTTCAGTAATATTAGTGATTTGTAGTATAATCCTTCTAAAAGTATAAAAGATTCTACATTAATTAGAAATAAGATCAAATTATACTATATAAATAAATGTAAATATGACACTCATCAACAAAAAATTAGTCACGTAAAGCTAAAATTAATCACTAAATAATGAATATATACATATCCAAAAATAAAACTGACAACTTTGACCTCCATTCCAAGTATCTACTTCACCCAAACATTCAAAGGGTCACCTTCGATCATAGCACCACCTAATTCCAAATGGAGAATGAGATCAAAAATCAAATAATATATAATTCAACACATATTCAAAATGCAGCTCACCACATAATCGAAAGTAGTTCACCGTGACTTGACGCACCTTAACAAAAATCCTACCCCTCCACCAAAAACTCTTAAACCATATGCAACCAATGAACTTCAATCAATAATGTAGTAAATGAAGCTTCGATCACTATCTTGGATGGTTAAGAAATCCATCTCATGCAAACCCAAACCCTCACAATGTTCAAGTTTTCCTATTTTTGCAGAGGGGCAACTTGCAATGCACTTTCTTCAAACAATGTCACTTATTATGTGTCGGTCAGTCGACACCATCAATTTTATTAATCAATTTTATTAGTTTGCGTCGGCTAAACCTACGCTATGCATAAATTAATAATGTTTCCTATTTTATTAAAGTTGGTGGGAATTGATATTTTTTTTTTAAAATATTTTTTGTTATTAGAGTCGGCTTTGTGTTGTGTCTAGAAAAAGATCACACATGAAATCTCATACAATACTCAATATATGATGCCTTGTTAATATGTTATTGAGTAATAAATATTTTTTTTATTTCTAAAATAAATATTAATAATTTGACTTAAAATCTATACTGTATATTAAAAACAATAATTTCAAAGTTTGAAGAAAAAAAAAAGTAAAGAAAATATTAGAAACCAAAACTAAAATTGATAATAGGTCAGTTTGTGTACAATATGAAGTCTTAGCATTAAAACATTTGTGATAATGTTTGAGTACATTCAAAAAGTTCTACAGATGTTCAAAAACACTACATATAATATAACTGTAATTTCAAAATAAATAATACTCACATGTAATAATTCTAAGTTTACGAAAATTTTAGGGTGTATTCATATCCAATCCTTTTAATAATGTATTGGTGAAAGATTTTTTTCAACTCCTTAACATTTATAATGAGGTATGTTTTAAAAGAAAAACTTTTAAATAATAAAGAAAGTCTCAAAAGAATAAACAACAATTTTTTTCGATATTTTAGAGATAAAATTAAATTAAATTAATATATATATATATATATATATATATATATATATATATATATATATATATATATATATAAGTAAAATATAAATATTATTTTTTATGTTAATTTTATAAAATTGAATTAAGCACAAACTAATGTATTAAAATGGTAGATCAGAATATATTTTAGTAATATTTATTTAATCTATTATATCACCTATTATTGGAATGTTGTTGAACTATTTATAAATATTTAATTCCATATTTGAGAAGTTTATTCTTTGTTATGAATGATGTATTGAATATTTCATATCCACAAATATAACGAAATTATAATTGAATAAAATTTTTACATTATATTCAATTTTATAATATTTAAGTTAGATATAATTTCACTTTTAAGATTATTTAAAATATATATATATATATATATATATATATATATATATATATATAATAAATATTTTCCAAAATATTTAATTTATTAAGAGGGGAAATGCTGTGCCGTAAAGAAAAACTTGAATAGGAAAATAAATTATCTCTTTTTATTGCTTCATATTTTATATCGCGTCAATAGTTAGTTGTTTCTTTAAGAGATGGCACCCTTAATTCGTATTGTGTGAACATATTCTCCTCCTTACCAAATGATTGGTACGTAATATTATCTCATATTTTTCATAAATAAATATTAATTATATTTCAAATAAAATAATGGATTATTTTTTAAGATTTGTTCTGTTTTATGGACCCGATAGTACGCTTTCTTTTTGCTTTTGATATCAGATTGCAATATCCCAGCAAAGCTTAGTGGCAAACTCACGTCATTCTATTAATTTAGTCCTCGACGTACACATGTCCAATATGTAATATTATATATAAAAGACTCAATCAATGTTCTGTTCAGACTATGTCAAATCTAAGGGTTTTTTTAATTAATAATAATGATGGACATAGATGATATGATAGCAAATTGTCATTTATAACAGTTTGATTGATAAAAATATTAACACAAAATAATTCTAATTATATTTATATTCACTACTATTTGAAAAAGAAGATATTGTATATTTAGTTGACGTGTGACTTTTAATATATTATTTTATTTTAAGATATAGATTTTGAGTTAAACATTAAGTTTGTGAGTTTATTTTCAGAGAAAATAATATAAAGTTAATGGACAAATATCATTAGTGTAGACAAATATTTTTGTCATGGTTATTTTGATCATTTGACTTCGGTTTAAAATTCGAGACATATCCAATCAAGATAAAAAATAGTGCTTTTATGTCTCAGTTATGAACCAAGACATATTTAACCCTTATCATCTCGGATTTGAAGTCAACCGAGACATAATATGCCTTAAAAATTAAAAGAAAAATGAATTGCCACCAACATTCAACCCATGTGAATGAGCCACCATTGACATCGACAGTCGCGTCACCGAAAAATGTTTCACCAACCACTGCGCCCACGCATATGGAGAAACGCACACCAATCACCATTGCAGGTATGCACTTGAGATGAACCACCACCGTCATGTTTCTTCCACACGAGCAACATCTGCAAAACAAAGCAAGTCTAAGTTCACGCACCATACTTTCTCGTCGCACATCTGCAACCAGCCACCACGCATGAACAAGAATAATGTAGTAGCAAACCACTGTTGGCTACAGTAATTTCACCATTAAACGCAAACCCCAACTCACGCATGAACGACAACAATGGAGGCAGTGTTTGAGCTTCACGTGTTCTGCAACAGTGAAGAAGGGATGCGTGCTCTGCAACAATGGAAGAAGGGAACCTAAGTAGAAGAAGGGAACATGTGCATTCTGCAACTATTGGTGACGAAATGCAACAATGGAGACATTGCTGCTGCATCAGGTGAAGAAGACGCTCCAACAGTGCGCGATTCTGTTTTTAACCCTAACAAAACTTATTGCCTTGGTTGATTTTAAATCGAGGCATAAACAAGTATATGCCTCGGTTAAGTAACACCCACTGCATATATGTAACCACATATGCCTCGGTTAAAATTAGACCGAGGCCTAAAAGACTATTTTCCTGGGTTAAGTGTCCACCTAAGGCATAAAACTTTGTGTTTAATTTTAAAAATTTAAAATAACAGGAAAACATACAAATTTTGGGACATATATGCTTTAGTTGTCTATAGAACCGAGACATAAACATGTATATGCTTCAGTTGTCTATAGAACTGAGGAATAAACTTCCTTAAATATTACAAAAATGTCACCATGTCTTTATATGCCTCGTTTGTGCTAGAACCGAGGCATATAGGAAGATGTAAAATGAACAAAATGCACTAATGTATGTTTCAATCCAACCCAAGTCCGTCCGACAGTCATCGTTAGGAACAACCATTGCGTTCTTGGGGTATTGTTCGCTTTGGAGCGTGGAACTCTCTGTCATAGTTTTGTCTTTAAAAGGCACCTCCAGAGGATGAAGAGGGGTAGGAGTATTTAAATTGTGCTTGATCTCGACTCCTAAGCGATGTGAGACTTATTGGGTGTACTAGAACAAGCCCCTTAGTTGAGGACAAGGGAAGTTAAAGGGGAGTTGTTTGAGAAATTCACTACAATTATTGGCTTTGAACTATGCATGTACGATAATTGTTAGTATGTTTATTCAAGTTTCAAGCGTTTCATATTATTGGTAGTGTTATGTTCATGAAAATCTGATAGCAACCAATAGTAAGCCTAAAGTTGAAAAGGTTAAGGTTGAGCTGAATAGCGAATTTGATATGAAAGAGCTTGAAACTGCTATGAAGATATTGGGGATTGGGATCATTAGACAAAGATTGCAACAAACCTCCTTTTGAAAAATCCTATACAAGTTTGAGATGATAAACTTGAAACTTGTGTCCACATATCTTACGCAAGCTAAATGATGAATTGTTTCCTAAGATTGTGGAGGAACATACACTACAAAAAAATACTTCATTAGTAACCAATTTTAGTGGCCAAAAGTTGTTAGTCACTATAGTGACAATTTTTAATACCAATTCACAAAGTAAAAAGTTATTGGTTATTAAAATAGTCACTATTATAAATAAAAAAATATAATTGGTCACTAAATTAGTCTTTAAAATTAGCTATCATGGTTTTGGCTACCAAATGAAATTGGTCACTAAAAATTAGCTACCTAGGTTTTGACTACCAAAATAAATTAGTTTCTAAATTGGTCTCTAATTAATTAATGACCAATTTAGTGACCAATTATAATTTTTTATTTATAATAGTGACTATTTTAATAACCAATACTTGTTTATTTTTTAAATTGATATCTAAATTGGTTACTATAGTGACTAACAATTTTTTGTCACTAAAATTGGTTACTAATGAAGCATATTCTTATAGTGATAGTTATATGGATGTTATTCCATATGAAAACATTTTTGGTTTGGTGATGTATGTGATGGTCTCACCCTGACATGGCCTATGATGTGAGTGTTATTATTATATTCATACCAAATCTTGAGCGAACTGACTGACAAGCTCTTTAGTTGATTTTTCATTATCTGAAAGGGTAATTTAGAAAAGGTATAGTGTATGGTGGAGGTAGAAGAAATGCTAGATATGCTCCCATAAAAGGTTATGTTACCTCTCATTAGGGGTGTCAAAGTAGGTTTCACCCACCGGCTGGCCCACCAGCCCACCAAAAACAAGATGGGAGTTTTCAACCCACTAGTCTGTTTTGGCCCAACTTACCTAACTCGTCATCGTGGCAGGCCAAAGGTAGTATTGAGCCCCTCACATCATTTTCCCATAACACAGAAAGGCGCCCTTCTCTTTCATTTCCCGCATCAGAGGCCCACCACGAAAGGAAAAAGAAGCATAAAGGAAAAAAAAGGAAGAAGAGAGGAGAAGAAGAAAACGAGATACAACAGAACGATAAGAAAGCAAAAAACTCTATTTACATTGTATTTTCACACTGTGTTCACACACTGAAAAACGAGAGAGGATGTATCTTAAATAGATCCAAAAACATAAAAGGGAAAAACAACCCTAACCAATTCTAACAGTAGAAACCCCAAATAGTAAGGTTTCAACACCCTCCTCTCAAGTTGGATGATGTATATTCATCATACCGAGCTTGGGAAGAATGGTTTTGAAGGATGTGCGATGGTCTAGACACCCAGGTCATGGAGGAGGTAACTGAGCCATTGAATCTCGCATGTGGTAGTAGCCAGGGCCTTATATTCAACCTCTAAAGAGGATCTCAACATTGTGCTCTGCTTCGTTGGTTTCTAGGAAATCAAGGATGTGCCTAAAAAGACACGGCATCCTATTATGTTTTGTCGTGTATCAGGGCAAGTAGCCTAGTCTGAGTCGCTGAAGGTCTTGATTTGAATGTTGTTGGAAGTAGGAAAGAAAAGGCCATTAGTTGGGCTTGCCTTATGTATCTTAGGATATGTTGGGCAGCTTGATGATGATATATGGTAGGTGTCTGCACAAACTGGCTTAATAAGTGTACAAAATAACAAATGTCAGGTCTTGAATTAGTAAGATAGAGCAACTTCCCTATTAGATGTCTGTAGGAATCAGGATCCTTGACAGGTTCAACTTTATCATAAAGGATTTTAGTGTTGTGCATGAGAGGAGTTTGACTAGGTTTGCAGTCCAACATCCATGTTTCTGATAGAATATCCAGGGTATAGTTTCTTTGACACAAAGGAGTTCCCTTGCTATATCTAGCCACTTCAAGACCCAGGAAATACTTTAAGGGTCCTAGGTCTTTTAATTCTGAAGGTTCTTTGCAAGGATGTCTTTTTCTCTCAATTTCTGTCATAGAATTTTCTGTCAAAATCACATCATCCACATAGACAAGTAAAACTGTGAAAGTATTTAAGCTTTCTTTAGTAAATAAAGAGTGATCAGATTTAGATTGTATAAAACCAATTGAAGTAAGGAAAGAGGATAGCTTAGCAAACTTATTGACGGCTAGCTTGTTTTAAGCCATAGAGGGACTTGGTTATCATGCAAACCTGACCTGGTTTGGGAATACGAAGCCCAGGAGGTGGGCTCATGTACACTTCTTCATCAAGGTTCCCATGTAAGAAGGCATTTTCAACATCTAGTTGATGTAAATACCAATTTTTGGTGGCTGCAATGGCTAATAAAAGTCTCATTGTTGTTAGTTTAGCAACAGGGGAAAACGTATCAATGAAATCAATTCCTTCCAATTATGTGTAACCTTTAACCACAAGTCTTGCTTTGTGCCTTTCAATAGTACCATTAGAATTGTATTGGATTTTGAAAATCCATTTACATATTATAGGTTTCTTTCCTTTAAAGAGATAAGTAAAGTGCCAAGTTTCATTATTTTCTAGAACCTTTATTTCTTTATCAATAGCATCAACCCATTAAGTATCTTGACAAGCTTCAGCATAAGTTTGGGGTCATGATAAGTAGAAACATCAAGAGTGTAATTAAGGTGTTCTTTAGAAAGAGATTCATATGAAAGAACAAAACTAATAGGGTAATTGATTTTCTGAACAGATTTGCTATGGACAAAGTGTTTAGGGATCATGGAATTGTTCACCTGGTGTATATAATCCTTTAGATAAGGAGTCTTTCTTTGCCTCTCTGATCTTCGTAGATTTGTATCTTCAGGATTTTGATAATTGATGCTTAGTTGCTTATTGTCTTCAATGTTGGTGGAATCATCACTAACAGTGTCAAGAATGGACTTTGTTTCAATGTTATCAGCAGACTTTATAGGAAGAACTTGATAAGCATCTTTGTCATTCTTGAGTAAGTGATTTTCATTTTTCAACAAGAAATCCAAGTCATGATTGTTGTCATTAGTGGCTTGAGTGCACTGATTTAAGGGAAAACATTTTCATAAAAGATCACATTCCTAGTAATGAAAATATCTCTACTCATGATGTCAAGGAGAACATAACCTTTAATACCAGTTTTAAAGTCGAGGAAGACACTTTCTAGCCCTAGGGTCTAGTTTGGTTCTGTTATTTTCAAGAGTACTAGCAAAACATAGAGTTCCAAAAACCTTAAGATTGAGATCAATAGGAGGTTTATCATACAAAATTTCATAAGAACATTTATTATTTAGAAATATAGTAGGTAATTAGTTAATGATGTGAACAACATGTGCAACAACGTAACACCAATAAGCCTTGGGTAGATTAGATTGAAACAACAAACTTTGTGTTACATTGAGAATGTGTTGGTGTTTACGCTCCACAACTGAATTCTGTTGTGGAGTTTCTGCACAACTTCTTTGGTGATTTATCCCATAAGCGTTAAACACATCAACATCGTAAACTTTGGCCCATTATCCATTCTAAAACATTTGATGGTTTTGCCAAACTCGTTTCTAATATAAACTATGAAATCTTTAATAAGTTTTCTGGTTTCAGATTTAGTGTGGATAAGAAAAATCTAGGTATGCCTAGAATGATCATCTACCACAGTTAGGAAATATTTATGACCATGAATAGAAGGAATAATTATGGGTCCCCATATATCAAGATGAACAAGGTCAAAACAAGAATCACACATAGTATCACTTTTAGTGAAAGGCAGTTTATGTTGTTTGGATAAATCACAAGCCTTAGGGGCAATACAATACACAGGCCTTCGCCCTAAAGAAAAGCCCAAAGAGACATGAAATCCAGCACGGGTAGACTGTACAGCGGAACCATCCCTTCTATGTTGACCTCGAGTACCTCTCGCATCTGCTCCCATCAATAAATTGATGATCATCGCAATGATAGAAGAACAACATACAAGGCAATCAAACAAGCAAAAGGGTAAGCTAGAGCCAAAAAGATTTTATCATGCAATCAGATATACTTTCACAATCCAATATACATACATCATTCAAGCATGTTATGACCTTCCAATCAATACACTAAGACTCGACTCGACTCATCCGGATACATATAATCTGTTCGGATTCAGCAGATGCTCGCACTTGTGGTGGATACCTCTGCTCACCCCCAAGCTGCTCACCCCCAAGCTATGTGTTACAAGTGTTACAAGTGTTATAATGAAACAATTCCCTCACACACAAGGTTAACCCTTAATGAATTTCAGGCCTCCTGCTACTCTCACCACAGGAGTCAGTCCGCTCTGAGTGAGACTAACTGACTCCTTAGAGTGTCAGGATGCAATCCTTACCTTGAATCCTTACCAAATTATATATATGGGACACCACCATGGACACCCACTAACATGGGCCATGGAATTACGTCCCGGCCACTGAAGCACGACCCTGAAATTCCACCTAGAGATTTCAAGGAATTACGCACTGACCACAGACCAATCATGTTCAATCAATCAAGTAATGTTTACCATACACAATATCTCATGCCAACCTTTACAACCCATTCTCATTCATAACCAAATGTTGAATCCATACCAACTCATCCTTCCCAAATAGTGAATATATATTTGTATTTCATATCAATACCATATCTTCTTGATACAAACCATCTCATTTAAATCACATGCCAAGTTCATACCAAACCCATCATCCACAATCCACGAATCACATCACTCATGCATAATCATTTATCACATGCTTTTAATATAACAATTAAATTCAAGCCAGTAATAACCATTCAAGATCAGAGAAACAACCAAACTACAACGATCTTGCGATAAAAACCGCTCTCACTATAGAGCACTGATTCAAGATCGGACCGGTCAAAGTCCAAAGCTATGTGTGAAGGATCAACTGTTAAAATATCAGCTCGATCCAACGGTTAACGAAGTAGTAACCTTCATTTTACAAAAAGTGTGCAGTGTTGTCAACAACACGAATTTAGTGACCTTGCGATAAAACCTGCTCTCACTACAGAGCTCCGATTAAAGATCCGACCGCTCAAAGTCAAGAATTATGTGTTAAGGATCAGCTGTTAAAATTTCAGCTTGATCCAACGGTTAACGTAGTAGAAATCTTCATTTTACGAAAAGTGTGCAGTGTAGAAAAAGAGTAGCACCACATCAATTAAACATACTTGCTCACCATACATTTTTATTCGACCAACAACCTCATTCAAACATCACAACCATACAACAGACCAAAAATCGGCAAAATAACTTTAAAAACATAAACCCTAGCTTTCCTTATCTGAAAAGAGTTAGTCAAAACGACCCCGACCCTTAAGCGAATGAGCAAGACAACTACAAGAGCATATTTAAGAGTTGAAAATCTCAATACAGAGGAAGCACGGAATTATTACGAGGAACCCTAACGACAAGCATGAAGGTTAAACTAAAAGAGAAGAGTATGCATCGGAAGTAACTTACGTGAGTGAAAGAAATGGGTTGAACTCAGTTGAACTTGGATGAACCCCAAACCCTAGCAGAGGAACGTTACTGTTCTAAGAGAAGAGAGGCTATTTTTCTGAAAGTGAGAAGAATGAAAGTGTTTCAGCTGGTTTAGAGGCTTTGGTTCCTTATGGGCCAGCCCTAGGCCCAACTTATTTGTGGCAGTCCTTTAAAATAAAGGTAGTAAAGTAAGTGGGCCTTACATTCTCCCCAACAACAAAAGTTTTCGTCCTCAAAAATTCATCGATGAGATAGGAAGGAGCTATGTTCTCCTTGTCTCCTCTGAGAACCACCACTCAAACACGACTGATATAACGACTCCAACACCTATAGTCACTGGAAACTTTGCCTTTGTGCTAAGCGATATATGTTCAACAATGTAGATTGGTTTAGTCACTACACTTGAAATGACTTCCAACTTGCAACCTTAAAACTTGAATGCTCCTTCATACTTGTCCAACTAACTTGTATCTGATATACTGACTCACCTCCCATATGCTCCCCATTACCTCTTGTAGGTTGTATCAAAGTCTCAGATGACTTTATGTCTCAAAATGAAGCATGTTCGTTATCACTTCCCATCTCCTTGTTCACTCCTTGATGCATCACTTCACTGTCTTGATCACTCTTGGGTTCTTGCCCACTGCTCCACCATCAACACTCTTCCCCACTTTTACGTATAACGACACCCATAACATCTTACTTCCTTTGTTGGCTTCATCCAAGGCAACAAAGTTCCCTACCGAGTTATTCCATTTCCAATTTAAAACTTTCAACTGATTCCATCGCCATATCGTTTTGGCATCCTATCCTCAATTTTTTTATCCCTTAACTTGTAACCATCATTCCACCAAATCACATAACCATAACTTCCATTGACTCCAAATCTCTAGGCTATTTTGCACCAAGCAACTCTATGATACACCTCAAACTAAGATTGCCCGATTTGGCCTTTTTCCAACCTCTTTGAGAAACTTACTTGTCCTAGTCGAATAACTAGACCAAGGGAGTCTCTTCACATCTCCTCCTCTCAACTTAGACACTTACTTCTCCGACAACCCTTACCCTTACCCTGTCAAGCCCAGATCTTGAATTCTCTTCTAGAAATAAACACCTACCCTTGCTTCCTTACTTCAAGGTTGGTACCCTAACTTGAAAACATAATTCAACCACCTCTCATTTCCTTGGTCCAACTTCCTCTGTGCAACCCTATACTTCCACCTCGGAATGATCATTGCACACTTTTACCCGATACTCACAAGAACGAAACCTTTGATGTTTCTAAAGAACTGGTCTTTGTAGAAATCTCTAGGTCAGGAGTAAGATAGTTCTTCTCGCGCACCTCTTATCATTTCTAAGCATCATCTACCACCATCTCGCTGCGCTTCTCTGATCCATACACAAGCTCACTTGTTTGCCTGCTCAAAATAATGATCCTTTCATGTCCGCCATGACAAGGAAGCAATCGTCGTTGAGAAACCTTCCTCGAGACCCCTGTAAAACTTGCAGAACCCTTTAAGCTCCTTGTTTGATAGCCTTAGCACTCCATTTTCTCAACCATGTATCTATCCTTTTTAAAACCATATTCCTTATTAGCCACTCCAACCTTAGTCAATACTCTTCTTAAACGGCTTGACACATCACGACTTCTTTTCAAAGATTCACCAAACTTGTAGTCATCCTAGTGATTATACTGAGTTTATACCATTATGTCTCCAAAAAATCTTTCACTTGTTCCTCTTACCTCACAATCCTAGCATAAAGCTTCCAATTAGAAACTATCAGCACAAGTTCGACTTCAGACCCAAATACAAAAGGGAACTTTACCACTCTAAAGCGAAAATTTTAATATTTACTTCAGAACAAATTTATAACTCTTCTACCACTGAGATTCCTTGCGTCTATTTTTCGCTTACCTTTGTCGTATAACTCTGATTCACATGACATCCTGCCCTCACCTTTCAGCTTGATCCACACTTGTTACACCACTATTGACATATCTCTTTAAATCAAAGGATACTACTTCGTTGGAGATCATATCTCCTAAGGATGAGATTAAGCGAACAACCAATTCACCCTTGAGATTATGTCCCAACCTTGTAAAGGAAACAATTCAAATCGACTTTGAATTTAAATACTTTGATCACCGCGAAGGCACCACACACCTGAGCGAGTCTCCACTTGGTTGCAATTGTAGCAAAACCATCATCTCAACCTCAATCCCTTTTTTTAAAGGCAATCATGACTTTTTTACCATACTGGCAACATCAAGGAGTACACGATCCTCAGAAAATCGGCTCTTAATCCAAGCATCACTTCGGAAGGTGTATCTCTGGATGAGATTTATTCGTGTTAACCACTTTAGCATCAACCATCGTAGACACCATGTCAACCACTCAAAACTTTTCTTTTCATTCTCCCCATCATTGTGCTCCGACATCAGTTAGATCGTCCTTCCATACGAGAATGACCTTTAAAGGTGTGCTCCTCCGTCTGGTACGTGAAACCTTCCACTTTATACCCAAGGTCAGATGCTCTGCTCATGGGAACTACTTTTATTGGAAACATTCCACCAACAATTTGAAAAGATCCATCCTCACCTGCTGACTATTAATCCTAGTATGAATCCTTTATGCCACTCCTTCCCTAACCATGAATTGTTCTTTCCTCTACTTAGGAACCTCATCTTTCCTGATTGATCACTAAACCCTTATCCAATTCAGTCTCTCACTAGAGGTTTTTCATCTTTTCGCACTTCACGGTCTCCTCCTTTCTTAGCTTTCTCGTTGCCAAGCAATCTCTCCACTTTCTGCAACTTAGAATCTGCCAATTGTTCCTCTTCCACCACTCCAAGAAGCACTAGATGTGACCATATGACTATATTCAATGACACTTCTCCTAACACTGTATGCATTTGCATGACTCTGAACTTCAACATTGACAGGATGTAGAATCAGGTTGATTTCCTCAAACGTTGTTACACTTGCATGCACTGATATTCTCCCATATGTTCTAACCTCTAGATTCAACTCAATTGGAAAACTTGCGGTATTTGATCCCAAACTTGTCCTTGAAGCTCCCTTAGTCCAATCGTTGCTAAACTCCAACATCTTTTCTCAAACTATTAACCCAACTTAGCTTTCCTTGCTCAACGGTATACATCACACATCAACTTCCTATCTTTGAGGTGAAAAGTTGTCTCAAAGACCTCATCCAGCACTTGTAAAGGAAGACAGACCAAGTTGACATTGGATCTGCATTCCCTCATTTCTATAGACACCAGACACAAAGTATAGAGGCATAACAAGACAAACTAGAACATACGAAGCAACACTCCATCATCTATAGACAACAAGACCTTTTTGTCTATCACTCTTCTTTCCCCAGCCAGTAGAATTAAGAAAGGAAAAACAACCTTTAATCTAGTCATGAGTGTGCACCCTCATTACTTTATCAAGGCGTTTTTCTGTTCTTAAAACTTTTGGTTTTACTGACACACTTGACTAGACATGACTACTCACGCCTGTGAGGCATGACAAACCCACAACCTAAGGTCATCCTAAGGACGAACTGCTCTGATACCATTAATGTAAAATCCCATTTAAATAATAACATAATTAAATGAAATCTTACACCGGATAATATAGAGAGCAAGTTGCGGAGTATAAAGTCACTCCTTACAGTTATTCAAGGTACTTAAAAGGAAATACTAAAGCTCACTACAATGCCAACAACCCAAAAGGAGTAAGAGATAGTCAGTATTCGAAATAAAGCCTTAGGGGCAATACAATACATGGGCCTTCGCCATAAAGAAAAGCCCAAAGAGACATGAAGTCCAGCACGGGTAGACTGTGCAG
>Ga0209589_1002274_pt1 | contig 33094 bp, 15 predicted proteins | sample CowpeawhiteBW_FD_187525 | JGI IMG/M metagenome (GOLD analysis project Ga0209589, IMG submission 187525) | Root nodule microbial communities of legume samples collected from California USA - Cow pea white BW (SPAdes) (version 2) | ecosystem: Host-associated > Plants > Roots > Nodule | place: USA...
TATATATATATATATATATATATATGTATATATATATATATATATATATATATATATATATATCTATAATTTTAGATTCGTATTGTCCCTCATGTGTTCTAAATGTTGTCTTCCTCCACATCTTCATCCCTCATCCTTATTTGATAATAGTCGGCTTTGAGGTCAAGTTTTGAAGACACTATATCCCTTGATAATTCATTCAACAACTCTTCTACAATAGGAATAGGGAACTTGTTTCCAATGGCAATCTTGTTCAAAGCCCTATAGTTAACATAAAACCTCCAAGCACTATCCTTCCCTTTAACTAATATAGTGGGTCTAAAATATTGGTTTATGCTAGGCTAAATGATTCCTATATGATTTCAAGTTAGGAATTGTTGATCCCTCCTTCAAGTGGATTGCATAATATGGCCTCCTTTTTGGTGGGAGTCCTTCGAGGGTTAAAACACTTCTTGAAATTGCTGCAGCACAAGGTCCACCTCTGTCCATAACGAAATTCTTGAAAACCTCTCAAATTGATCTTGGGTTGCAAGATTCTCATCATGGAACCAACTAAGTGCCATCCTTCCAAATAAACCAATACCGCCTTCGTCTTGTCTTTCTCAGATCCAAATTCAATTTATGGGCTCATCCATGCTCATCTTCCTTTCTGCTAAAGGAAGGTATCACAAATCTTTCCAGTGATCTTGCAACTCCAATCTAAACCCTCTTTGCTTCTGACTCTGTTTTATCACTTCTTGTCTTTGATTTGTTGTTCTTCAAGCCTCCTTCCCCTCTCTGCATCTGATTATCCATCTTTTGAACTATGCTTTCCATCATTTCTCTACAATTTCCATTCTTCCTTTGATTTTCTTTTCACTTATTGAAGTCCTCTACTTGCCTCACTTGTGTTAATTCTTGATGAACACAACTCCAAGATTGGAGCTTTGATACCAATTGAGACAACTGGTACCAAGAATGGAAAGAATTTACAACACAATACAGAGGTAGAGTTAAAGAGAATAGAGAGTAAAAAACAGGAGTTTTGAGAATTTAGGAGTCTCAACACTCTCCCAAAATGAGTTTCAAGAAACCTGCTACCAACAACCACTTGTGTTATTTTGTACTGATTACTGAGAACTTAGGAGTCTCAACACTCCCAAAATGAGTTTCAAGAAACCTGCTACTACAGTAATAACATTGCTATTTATGCACTAACTGTCTAGTTGTTTGAGTTCTCGGTCTGATGGGTTTGTTTTGTTCGTATTTCTTCTTTACCACCCTTCAGTAATAGGCTTCATGTTCCTAACAAACTTGCTCTTTAATACTTGCAATTGCAATTGCGAAATGCCATAAGGACAAGATTTTTCACAAAGCAAATATACCTTATCAAATATTTGAACTTGTCATGACTTAACATATTTCATTCAAAATGACTTAATAATCTACATTTTATTTAATTAGAATGCTAATATTTATACATAATTCTCTATTTTGCAGTTTCGCTTTGTTGTGATGGGAAATATGTTCTGCACAGAATTAAGGATCCATAGGAGATATGATTTGAAAGGTTCATCGTGTGGACGTTCTTCTGACAAGATAGAAATTGATGAGAACACTACTCTTAAAGATTTGGATTTGAACTACTGCTTTTTCTTGGAACCATCTTGGCGAGAGTCTTTATTGAAGTAAGTGATACTATTTATTTTCTTTAATTTTGCATTTTCCTGATGTTTATTCTTTATATAAAATATTTTTATTGCTAGGAAGATAAAGATAAAGGAGGATAAGTTACTCTTTGTTTAAAAAGGAACAAAGAACAAAGCAGATAGAAACAAATTTGTATATCTTTTAGTTTGTACATGTAGGTTTATAAAGCAAATGTCTCTTTCGGTTTAGTTGAATTGTTGACACATTCTGATATTATATAGAGTGAATATATACAACTTTTAAGGAACAGGTGTTTTCTTGTCCCCCTTCCCCATATAGATGTATTGTTGCTTAATAAAAATAGGAACTGCTTGTGTTTGTTTGAATTCCAAAATTTTGTCTAGTGAGTTTACCAAAATTTTATTATGTACCACACTTTGTTTCAAAATTGAATATTACCTTACAGTCTTGGTCATCCTCATTGTGCAGGCAGATTGAGATTGACAGCAAGTTCTTGGAATTACAACAGATAATGGATTACAGCCTCCTTCTTGGTGTTCATTATCGAGCTCCCCAGCAGCTACGTCCATACAACCAAAGTAGAACTGTAGATGGATTGGCAATTCTTGCAGAGGAAGGTGAGTATTTGTCCAATCTAAAAAGCAAATGATTTTCTTATTTGCCTTTGTATGGTTGATATTTATTTTGGGCTGGTATTTTTAAGTATTTATATATCAAGGTGTCTTTAATAAGATGTTTTCATGCATCAGAATGAAACTAATGATCTGAAACGGAGAGACTAAAAAGATAACTCGATTCCCCTAATTATTGATGTGACTAGTAGACGATATAATCATGGGTTGTTTTAGTTTCATTTGGTAGGGTAGCTGATGAAAACGAGGCCAATTTCTGGAAACTTCCTTTTCTTATCCCTAATTGACTATGTCCATCTACCTTGTTATTGACAATTCTATAGTCTAAAGGTTTTAATATGAAGGTGGTATAAAATTCTCTTATGTTTTTATCTTGTGCTTATTATTGAAGATCTCCTCGTTGTTTTCTCCCCTCAAATTTCTCAACAAGTAGTATCTGAGTTGATAGTTTTTCTTGGTGACTACCTAAAATAAGTACAATGTGTAATGGTGATGGCTCTTAGGTGTGTGGATCCCTTGTGTCAAACGTCTTTTTGATAGAGAATTATTTTATAGATAACAATCCCACCAATTACATTTTTGTTACCTCTATTTGTAACAATCAAACTTTTTGAAATAAGTAAATAAAAATATATTACCATGGATCAGAAGATTCTAAAGATATTTTCTCCTAATCACTATGATGATATTTTTATCCTAATAATTTGCTAGTTACAATGCTCTCCCTCAAGTTAGTAAATAAATTTTGATCATTCCCAACTTACTTACAAGATCCTAGAGTCTGATTTGATGAAGCCCCTTTGTGAAAATGTTTGATATATGAAGTCCTATAGGAACAAGGGTTCTAATTACAACACCTTTGCCAATATTGTCTTTGATAAAGTGTGCGTCAATTTCAATGTTTGATCTTATCATGTTGTATTGGATTATATGCGATGCTCATGGATGATTTGTAACTACATTATAATTGCATAGGGATGTCAACTTTCATTTTAAGTTTATCTAGTATGATTTTGATCTAGAGTACACACACCTTGAGCAAGGGCTCGAAATTTAACTGTTTCACTAGAACAAGATAATTGTTGAAAGTCCCACATCGACTAGAGATAAGACAATTTCATAATATATAAGTGAAGTGCAAACCTCACCTTACAAGCCGGATTGTGGGGCTTGAGTTAGGCTTAAATCCCACCCTTTAACATATTAGAGTACTTAAAGTCTCTATATTTAGAGTGTGCAAACACCTCAACTTAATTTAAAGTATATATGTGTGGTTGCAAACATCACCTTCCAAGCCGGTTTTGTGGGGTTGAGTTAGACTTAAAACCCACTTCTAACATGGTATCAGTTTCTAATCTCACGCACGAGATGTATATACCTCGGCGTGAGGGGGTGTGTGGACAATTTCATAGTATATAAATGAAGTGCAAACCCCACCTTACAAATTAGGATTAAAGTGTCTTCTTTCTTGAACAATAGTTCCTCTCCTAGGCTTGACTTCAAGTAGAAAGGAATTTTGTTGACTGGTTGCATATTTGTTTCTCTTAGATCATGCATAAATTGACTTACCACACTAATTGCATTAACAATGTGTTGTCTCTTAATAAATAAGTCTTCCTACCAATATTTCGTGTTGGATATTTTCTATACGAGAACTCTCTTTACTTTCAATTTTATGATTTTGTTCAACAAGAACTCCTTAGATTCTACATTTTTCTAACCTCCCAGCTAAACAACTCTTCTTGCTTCGAATTCAAAGTGGCTTCTTACCTTTTTTGACATTTTTCGTCAAAGAATTTGTATTCTTCTTCCTCACCATGGGTTGGTTTGGTCTCATCTGTGATAGTCATCACTTAAATCTTGTGCATTCTACAAAGATAAATATTATAATGATAGGAAGAAGAACTCATCTGCTTCAAGTGCTTTCTCTCTCTGATGTGGAGGTTCGCAAAAAAAGTTTTGTTTCATGAAAGTTGACATCCTTCAAGGATTTATTAAGGTTGAAGGAGGAATATCTAAGTCTTCTATGATGAAGCCACATTTGGGAACATGTCCATGTTTTTAATATTGCCTGTTGACTTATAGCCTTTGTTTTGTTTTGGTCCTTGGGCTCCAATAGATATAACCCACTTTGCTCCTTAGTAATTTAAATTGTCATCTTCATGATAAGGTTTTGAAACACACAATAAGAAGTAAAAAGAAAATTACTAAAATACTCAAATGTTCTATTAGTTTTTGTACATAAATAAAATTATTGGACAGTTGTGGGATATATAAAACATTACTTAATACAATAGATGATTTTAAAGTTATATTCTCATATCTGCATATGGATGCAATATCACCGTTTGCAATTGTAACGAGTTGTTGTCTAGTGATTTTTACATACAAATTGAAGAGCATAAAAGATTGGAGTCATGTTTCCAAACACCTAAGATACAGGACCAACAATATCGAATGTACTGAATAGGATATAGAATACAGAGATGACTTACTCATTGATTCAACCATTGTTCTCAAATGACCACATTCCTCCTTATAGGCTTCATAGGAGACATTGAAAAGAAAATATACGAAACAAAGAAGTAACAAAAAGAACCTGTTTCGAAAAAGAACAAAAAAACTTAGATGTACTGAAATCGGAGCCAAATGGGACATTAACACCTGTTTGAATTATGTAAGGAAAAAAAATAATTATTTTATTGATAAGATCACACTAACTACATTCTCATCTGTTCTATGTGTAACACTCAAACTCTTAAAGGAAATAAAAATATGCTTAAATGAATTTGAAGATTCTAAAAATATTTACAATAATAGGTTTGGCTTATGTTTAGATTTTCTTCTTAAACTTAGTCACGATTATTTGGACCAGTGTATTAAAACTAAGCCTGGATTTGCTGATCTGAAAGGAACCAGGTCCTTGGTCATTCTAGTTGAACACGCTGACTCGTTTTCAGTCAACTCTTAACCCAGTGACTGTTTCTTCCTTCTTTTTTCCTTTCAACGTTATGGTTCTTTCCAGGTGCTTCATTTGGTTGACATATGATCAGTTCTACTCTACAATGGTTAGGACGGCGTCATTTTAGAAAGCCTTATAAGCTTATCCATTTGTTTGTCTTGTCATTATGCTTTCAAGTTTCAACATGATTTATATTCTTGCTTTTTCTACTAGAATTATTAATAATGGAACTGAGTAATTTGAAATTTTCATTGATGATCAACTAACAGACCCTCTAGAGGATGAAACATCCAACTATCCGCAAGGTCTTGTTCTGGTCCCTCGAGGTGCAGATGATGATAGCGTTGTTGTAGGGTCACACATTAGGGGTAGCAGATTGAGAGCTTCAGCTGCAGGTGACGAGGAGGTGGATCTACTTCTACCCGGTACTGCAAGGTATGGTTTCTTTAAGATGTATACTGGTTTATTTAATGTTATGTATCATTTTCAACATCGTAGTGATCCTTTCTATTCTGTTTTTACGTTTGATCCATGCATCTCCCAATTCGTTATCACTTGTATGTTCATAAAATATAAACAAATTTGGGATGTTTGACACTTAAACCTTCAAGGATAATTGTGGTGGAACTGAGAGATGATGTAGCCATTGTCAAAGGATGCATGTTTGAAAATTAATTAATAACAAATATGGCAATCGGGTTGAGAGAGAAAAGAAATAATAAGAATGATTAATAAAGGGTCTTTATGTTGAGGGTTTTTGCTACTTTTGAACTTGTTATGCAGACTACAAATCCAGCTTGGTGTGAACATGCCTGCTAGGGCAGAGCAGATTCCAGGGAAAGAGGAAGTGCAAATGTTCCATGAGGCTTACGACGTCGTACTTTACCTGGGTATAATTGACATATTGCAAGAGTACAACATGACTAAGAAGATTGAACATGCATATAAATCTATTCAGTTTGATTCATTATCTATCTCGGCGGTGGACCCTACATTCTACTCACGTCGCTTCCTAGATTTTATTCAGAAAGTCTTCCCACCACATGAAATGACACGATAACTTTTGGCCCTTCAAATTCAACCAATCTATTTAAAGAGTGAACAATTCCCACATTTCCACCATTTGTGCATGCTGTATAATTGACCTTTTTTTTATAGTCTGTATAATTCACTTGAATATCTTTATTATAAATACACTAAGTTTTAAATTTGATCCTTTTTTTTATTTTTAATTTAGTGTTTTTAGTTTGAAATTGACTAATTCCAGTGCCCTTGACTTGCAGCGATTTAGTAATTTATGTGTCTTATAAGAAATTGTTTGTGGGAGCAAGAGTTCCTAAAATTTCAGCAGCATTGCTCCTACGTTTTTCTAACTCGGCAGGGACTTAACCTATTACGTTTTTCTAAATTAATATTTAATTATAATAGTTAAATTATTTTCGGTAAATAATTGATGTAGTAGAACAAGTATGAATATATCTCGACTTTAATACAATAAGAAAAAAAAATTACTAGTAATGTTATTAATTTTATTTAAACTCCCTTGATTATTAAGGTAACTAAACATATCTACGGACTTTAGGCAAATTAAACATATCTATGGTCTTCAATAATTATTATGTGTTTATTAAAGAAAAAATTAACGTTAAGTACTTAACATTAAGTAACTACTAATGACTTAAATTTACAATGTAAAAAACATAATTCCTTCCTTCAATGTTAATTGTATTAATCTTAATTTTTTTAGTCTATTACTGTTATCAATATTCAATTTCGTCCGAATGAATAAATTTATTTTCAAAAAAATTAAAAATAAAAAAAATGTGAAATATTATTTTCTTCAAAGATTTTCAAACATTAATTTTAGAAAAAAGATGAAAAAAAGAAAAAAAAAAGAAAAAAAGAAGGAAGAGCCTAATTTGTTATTAATTATCGCACTCCTTCTTATGAGTCCATCAACTCAACATGCTTTCTACCCTTTGTTCTTGGAAGAGAAATTAGTTATATGGTTCTAATAATTAGAAAAAATATTTCTTCAAATGGTTATAATCAATATTACTAATTGGGATTGATTTTGTGGTCTGATTTGATAATGGTTATAATCAATATTACCGATCTTGATTGATTTTTTGCTCTGATTTGCTATGATTTGATTCTCGTAATGTGTTGTTATTGTTGTTTACAATTAAGGCTAGGATTGCATTGATATTGTAATATGTGAATATAAATACGCACTCTGTCATGAGATCGACAAAAAAAGAAGAGAGAAAACAAAATATTCTCTACACTTCTTCTCTCCTTCTCATTACCACCCACACAGACATATCTTATTTTTTATCTCTCTTGAAAAAAAAATAGAAAAGGATGCAAGGTAAAAAACGAGAAAAGGTAGTTATAATATACAAGATGAGAAAGTGAGATTGATACAAGAGAGGAGGAATTGAAAAGTGTAGAAGGTATGTCACAGTTGTTATTTTATTTATTTATTTATTCATTATTTCTTATATTATCTTTTAATGTTGAACGTGTTTTTGTTTTACACCTAACTTCGACCTTTTGTTTAAGGGATATTATTTTCTACTATTCATAAATATTTTATTCTATAAAAAGTAGTTTTCTTCATTTCTTTTAGTATCTGTCCGGCCGCTCGCGTTGCGTGACACCTTTTTTTCAAATTTCTTTTTCTAAAAAAATATAAAGAACTAAAGATAAAAAACATTTTTCTTTGTTTAATTTTTGTGTCTGTTCAGATGCTCGCGTTGCATGACACTCATTTCCAAATAATTAAAAATACCAAAAAACATAAAAAGGTTTTCAAAATCAACCAAACAAAAATCAAATATTTTCTCAAATAGTTTTTCATGAAGAACTACGTAATCCTGATTCTCCATTGTGAATGAAGATATGTAGGAGCGACGATTAATCCTCGTCGGGCCCAAAAAATTAAATTTTTGTGTGTCTTTTGCACATCCTTTTATATTATTTCTTAGGGAAATTAAATATTTTGAAAAACTACATTACTTTTGCACATTTAATTAAAGGTGTCATCTTAGGATGGACGTTGTGGGGTGCTAATACCTTCCCCACCCGTAACCGACTCCCGAACCCTACATCTAATGTTTTGTAGATCTTGTCTTACTTTTTTGGTTTTTTCGTACTTTTTCAGAATAAACTATTGTGGCGACTCCAAACTTTATTTTTACAAATTTTATTTTTGGTTCGTCGTTCCGTCACGATTTCGGTTGCGACAACTATATACAAAAGCAAACCTAACAAATGACAACTTCTTAATTAAATAACATATTTGTCAGAACTTTCATTCAAATTTTTTTCCACAAAAAGTAAAAATATTGATGTGTAACTCATACAAAATTTTGGAAAAATAAAAAATCAATAATCAATCTCCAAAACCCTAACAACCTATACCTACCTCTTATAATTCACTCACAAATTATGAATCCTGCGTCCACCCTCCATCTCAACTTCCATCAACCACAAACACAAAGACAACCTTACTTTCTTCGCTCCATTGCCTTCAATGTTTATTCTTCTTCTATCGAAGCTTTTGTTGTCTTCAATAAAATGTTTGAAGAAGACAACAAAAAAGGTACAATCTTTTCTTCTTCTGTTGAATCGTTTCTTCTTTTATCAAATGTACATACTTTTGTATGGCTTTTTTTTTCTCTACTGAAGGTTTTCTAGGCGATGTATCAACTGTTTGAAGAAGACAACAAAGGTACACATTTTTCTTCTTCTATTGAATCTTTTCTTGTTCTACTAGATGTAAGTACTTTTATCTAACATAAATAATTAGGACATGTTCCTACAAATATTTACAATTTGATTAAAAATAAAGATGTTTTGTCATTTGTTTCTTCTGATTTTCATTTCTATAATATTTTTCAATTTGCTAAACAAAATAGGCTGTCTTTAAGCAATCCAAATCATTTTAGTCTAAACTTGTTTGATTTATTGCATGATGATGTTTAGGTCCTTTTAAGGAATATCCTTTGTTTGTATTAGACACTAAAAAACCCCATTAGACGAGCTTGACAATAAGGTTTTGATGATAACAAATTCTATAATGAAATAAGATAGTCAAATTAGTAAGGTTATGTTCCAAGATATCTAAAGTTGATTAGATCATACTATTAGATAAGCATTGGACATAGAAAAAGGTTACCTAAGTCAAAGACCTCATTAGATGCTCGTATATAACCATTAGACAACCCATGTTCTTTATTATGAATATATGTTTTTGTTCATCTAATGTGTTGTAAGCAAAGTATAACAAAAGCACAAATAGCACAAAGCAGATAATGCTTGAAGACTAAAGTAAACACAATCAAAAGTGAAGACTAGGCAAGCTCAGTCAGAACTGCTAGTTAGACGAGTCACAAGTTGAACCAAATGACTCAAGGCATCAAGCGACCTAAGAGAACTTAAGGCATTAAACAACCAAGGTCATCAGGCAACTCAACATAACCAAGTACTCTCAACCACTTGAGCTAGTACTTTTCCATGTCATAAAAGCCAACATTAAATGCCATAAAGACTCCTACTACCCACATTTATTAAATAAATATTTCTTTAATTATTTAAATTTCTTCGTTCTCACAACTATTGCCACGGAAGGACCGACTGCTTCACCTTCAGTCACATTTTTATCCTTAACAAGAGGTTGCTCAAGGTTGGTTGGTCACTTCGCCACTAACCGAGGCCCCATCCAACACGACTACTTTGGGATAACCCCTTAGATGTCCTTGAATCCATGAATCTGAGATATCTGAACTTATTACATCAAAATTCCCCAACTAAACCTTAGGAACAATATTACACACAATAAATAAGAAGTCGAAGTAGAAGACATGGTTTACCTTGACAAAGGAACATGATCCATTATTTTGTTCTCAGAGCATAAAAAATAAATAATCTTCTGTTAAATGCAACCACATATGCATCAAAATATGCAATAGTGCCTCTAACTATTTATTGAGGGGGAGAAGGAGAAAAATCAAAACAACACAACTCTCCAACCATTGGATCGCTTCACATCAAACGATTGACAATGAGAGACTATTTGTTTTAGACCCTGACAACACAACTTTTATGACTAAGACTCTATGTCATCTCGGCATGAATCGATCATGGGGACTAATAGGCCAGACGATGCCAGAAAGATAAAGAAATAATTTTTTCTTTCAAAACAAATCGCTAAGACTCCATGTCATCTCAGCATGACTCTAGCCTGGAGGCCGGTGAATCATCTCGATCAATGATCGAATATAGTCCAAAAACAAGAAGGTAGATGAACTAATGCCTTGTATTCAATGGAAGACCTTGCTATTGTGGATGAACAACCACTACTGTAGTCAGCGAATATGTACTCGCCAACAGAAAGTATGATTAAAAATAGAAGGAAATTGTACCCAAACAACATAGAGAAGGAAATAAAATTGTGTCCAAATATTCCTACTTGTTTTTAGTGCTGGAAGAATTCAATTTGGTTCCATTTTAGAGAGATGGGGTTGTTAGGTAAAGGCAACATGGAACTCTTTGAGTAAGATATGCAATATGAGAAAGGATCATCCATTATGCTAGCTAGCTTAATAGAATAATCAAAAGTAAAGAAATAACTTCATCAATAGGGTATTCATTCTAGCTATAATCACATATCATATAGTATATGTTTTAAGAACTTTGTTCGGACAACACCAATTTTTTTATATATAATGCTAGATCTTAATCTTTTTATATAAACTTTTGTATATTCTTTTTAAAAAATTAGAGTGTAAGGCCCACTGTTTTCCCCTTAATGTTTAAGGGCCTAGTCTTAACTGTTGGGCCTAAGGCCAGCCCATAGGGTACCCCAAGACCCCTTACAGCCACTTGTTTCCCTTCATTCTGCATTCATTTGGCAAAACAACCCCCTTTCTCACTCTCTCTTTTCTCCAATAGAGCTCTGCTATGGTTTCGTCCCCATTCTTCCTTCAAGCTCGGTGAATGTTTCCCTCAATTTCTCTAGTGTTCTTGGAGCCGTGGTGCCATTCTGATAGTGCCTAAACCCCCCCTCACAGTAGCTTTTGTTAAGGTAAGGGAAGTTAGGGTTTCACTATTTTTATGTTATTTTGCCTGTTGGATTTGTTTATGTTATACGTGCTTGATATGTATTGTTGAACGTGTGATAATATATTGTTTGTGCTCACGGTGTTGTTTGAATCTAGTTTGGCACGCATGAGAGCAGATGGGTTCTGCTGGTGGTCACTCAAAACGAAAAGTTCTCGCTTAAGCGAAGAGCTCTCGCCTGAGTGAGAACAACAACAACTCACCCTCTTTTTGTTTCGAAGGCTCGCCTAAGCGGAAGCCACTCGCCTGAGCGAGATGGACTAGCTTGAATGAGACCTCGATGTGCCCTTTATTTGCAGTCTCGCCCAGGCGAGAACTTGTAGCTTAAGCAAGGGATCCCTCTCGCCTAAGCCAGAGCTCTTTAGCCAGAGCGAGCTTGACAGAGTTGGTTGGATACGTGTATGTTTCTAATGATTGGATGGTTTGTTGCTTTAAAAAGTTAAGTATGATGCCTTGTATGTTCTATATGATATAATGGGACTGGAATTGATAAGCTTGGTATGAATAAGTACATGAATCATGATTGGTTGATTGGTTGGATATTGGCATGAGATTGTTATGCTTGATAAATCTATGGTTGGTTGGTGAGACATGGCTATGGTATGAGATTGACGTAATTCCATAAATCTCTTGGTGAGATTTCATGATGGTGTTGGGTGTGATGGACGTAATTCCATGAACTTCTTGGTGAGATCTCATGGTGGTGTTGTATGTGACGAACATAATTCCATGAACCTCTTGGTGAAATCTCATGGTGATGTCGTATGTGATGGATGTAATTCCATGAACCTCCTAGTAAGGTTTCATGGTGGTGTCATAATGTATATAATTAGGTAAGGATTCAAGTAAGGGTTGCATCCTGAAACTCTAAAGAGTTAGTTAGTCTCACGTAAAGCGGACTGACTCAAGTGGTGAGAGTAGTAGGAGGCCCTAGTCTTTGGTAGGATAATGACCTTAGATGTTTGAAGGCTAACCTTGTGCGTGGTAGGATGAAACCCATTGGCAATGGCTCTGCAGAGCAGTAGAGGCCACCACAAGTGCAAGCATCCGGTGAATCCGACCGATTATATGTATCCAGATTAATTGAGTCTTATGTTGTGTCACTTGGGGGAGAGTGAGTGGATGGGTTTGAGTTGATTTAAGAGTGAAAGTTGTGTTGTTTTTTTTAAGGGATTTAGAAGTGATGGTGAGTAAATTTAAAAGTAATTTTTATGAAAGTTTAGGAAAGATTTGATTGATGTGATAAATTAAAAAATATGTTTTAGTAGAAGTAATAATCAAATTACCATTTAGCCCTTAGTTAAATTAGTATTGTAAATAAATTTCTTAATTTTTTTAAACACAACAAATGAAACTAAAAAAAATAAAAAAAAAAAAATATATATATATATATATATAAATTTTTTCTTTTTTCCATACTAATGTGTAATCAACGTTGTTATTAATCTTCAAATGCAATTTTTTTCATTTATAATTTGCAAAAACATCAAACAATATTGTAGACTTGACTTTGTTTTAGTTACAATGATGTTATAAATCCCAATTAAATGGTTCTAAAAAGTTTGACGTCATGAAATATAAATAAAGTTTTTAAAATAAATACAACCAAAGAGTGCTACCATACATTTAATGGAGTAGAACATTCTTTATCCTCTAATTTATGGAGAATTAAGTTCACATTGAAATTAACTTCTGCCATCTGTTTGTTGACATCAATAGTCAAATTGGATAAATTTTCTTCTATCCAGCTGTCGTCCACCCTGTTTCCCATTCGCGCTTCTTCTATCATAGCATTCAAAAGCTTTTCATCCATCTCCTCTATCCATTTCATAAATTCTCGCGGCCTGACACCTGATTCTGTCGCAATACTCTTTCCCCTGTTCATGTTTTCACCTAGTTGAACAAAATTCATGACATTATAATAAACTATTAAAGCATTTTTACGAATGATAAACTTTTTCATTAAACAATGCAACCTAGTACAGAATCTAAGAGTTTTCATAATCTCGCCACATTTGTTCTGCTAAATCATCCCTAAAGTTACAACCAATCCTATAATCATCTTCACGAACTTGAGAGATGTTACTTTCCATTTGCTCTTCCATCAACTCTCGATCCACCTCATCAATTAAGGCTTCATCATTATCCACCCCACGTAGATAGTTATGCAGGATGCAGCAAGCTAAAACAATGTTTGTCATTGTATCCACAACATAATGAGGTTCACTTCCACTTGCAATGATAGGGAATCTTTTCTTCAACACACCAAATTTTCTTTCAATAACGTTTCTCAGTGATGAATGGTGATGGTTAAACAACTCTCGTGGATTTTGTGGGCCTCTTTGTGTGAACTCTTTAAGGTGATATCTCACACCTCTATACGGTGTCATTATTGCTCTTTTCAGCATAAATCCTGCATCCCCTAGATAGTACTTTCCTACATGAATCATGACATTTGACTTATTAGTGTGTTACCATTGTAGAAATAAATTAAACTTAATGAACACACTAACCTTCAAGTATGATCAACGAATCATCTCTCACTAGAGCATCCTTCAATATTCTTGAATCAGATGTTGTCCCTTCCCAACCAGCTAAAACATAAGTGAATTTCATATTGAAATCACACGCGGCAAACACATTTTGAGTTGGCCAGTCCTTCCTCCCTCGAAACCTTACGGCATTAGACCTTGGGACCCTTACGCGTACATGAGTTCCATCTATTGCCCCTAAACAATCCTATTTGATATACGAAACAAAGTTAATTAAGGATCTTATTGTACATGTTAAAATTGAAAACATAGACTAGAATAATTTGAGTTATACCTTAAAGTATGAAAAAAATCGACGATTGTTGGCCAAGTGAGGATGAACCTCATTTCCTGATGGCTGAATTAAAAATTCAGACTCCAAGGTCAAAATTGCATCCAACACATTGTGGAAATGTTTGCTAACAGTTGACCCTGAACGATGGAAAAAGAATGTGACACTTCTATTTTTCACGTTATGGCCAATTATGTGAAGAAATTTAGCCACTTGTTCCTCCACTAACGACCGTATCGCATCCTTCACTAACCCAGTTGCCCGTAGTCGCTCGCAGAGGTTAATGAATGCCTCTGGTCCCATACGAATGATATCACGACATCGATTAGTATGCACCAAGTAAGACATAAGCTGTTGTCTTCGACGATCTTTGTTCGGCCAAAATTCCCTACCAATATTGCTATGATTTGAATATATATTCAATATATTCAACGCATGTGCAACAATGCATAACATTGTTACTGTGGCTATTGTTGTGCAAATTTGTAATTGCCGGTGTAAACGTGTGACTATATTGAAGTCCACACCCACAACATCATCAACTACATCATCACCATCCAAATAAGAAAGTTCTAATTCTTCTTCCATGTATGTCACCTTTAAGAAATGTAAAAACTATTACCTCCACATAATACACATAATTATGAACTATTATAAACATCATACTTTAAAAAACCCCAACAATAAATTCCCATTAACAAAATACAAATATTTCCTTCAATAATAACACTTACAATTAACCATGCAAACAATCCATTATGTATCCATAAATAAAACATGAAATCTGTAAAAAAAAAAATAAAAATAACACATTTCATACCATAAATAACACAAATAACACACTTGAACATGTTACATACCTTTGTTTTAGTTTTCAAGACTTCAAACAAATTTCCACAAAAGTCAAAGACCTACACCAACCGAATCATATTAGAATCTTCAAATCACACAAAATAATTTGTTCTCCTAACTACAAACATACCTCAGCCACATACAAGGGTCGTCACACTCACAACTGGACTACTTCCACGAACACACAGCACAACTCAAATCCACCAAGTACCAAGCATAGCACCACAACACAAAACCACGAACACACCACAGCAAACCTACACTAACAAACATATTATGGAAACTTGTAACTCAAAATCAACCCGAGACCATGAAATAACTAACCTCCACCACTTAGAAGGAGACGCAAACCCGCCTCAACCACAATCCATAATTATTCACCACCATAGCAACTCAATTAGCCACCTGCAAGTAAATATGAATATTAGGTCAGCCACCATAGTTACAAAACGTCTTAAGCATTTGAACTCGTGCAAGACCACCTCTTGAATCCCCTGCATTGCCATGTTCGACCACCTCTTGCATAAAAAAAAATAAACATTAGGAAACCAAGCAACCATGGCGAAAGGAACGAACATCGGATTTGCAAAAGGATTCAAAACATGTTGTATCTGATCCACCATAGAACGTATCCGATCCACCACACTCGTATCCCATTCAACCAAATTGTATCTGATCCAACCAAATCGTATCCGATCCAGCCTGGAACGAATCCAAGAGCACGTATCCGATCTAACTATCGAGCGTATCCGATCCAATATCGAGCGTATCCGATCCAGCACAATGGGATCGAATCCTTCACACATGGGATCAGATCTGGTTTTCTCCGTGACACTTCTCATGGTTGCAGCGAGTCATGGTTGCACCGATAGTGTGTTTGCAGCAGAGAGGTGGTAAATGGGTCATACACTGGATGGGTTCCACACCATTTCACAACTCAAATCAAACAATAACACACGCACACCAGTTCAAAACTCAACTTACACACACACATTTAAAAAAAATAGCACACTCACCTGAAATGGCAGCATAACGAAACGGATATCTCCACCAAAACCAAAAACCCAGGTTGCCTTCTCCCCTATTATAACTTATACACTCCACCAATACCAGCTACCAACCTATCTAACTTATTCAATACGTATTTAATGGCTTTTTTTCAGTCAAACAAATTCAAACAGCTTTGTATGGTCATAAGTGTCAAGAATCTAATGCTTTTTTCAGGAATATTACACAGTGCATGGCTGTTGAACGGTGCTCAAAAAATGACTAACTTACGTACCATCCCACACCATGCATGGCACGTGAGAGAGATGACAGGGGTAAATATGTAATACCCCAAGCCAATCCCAGCAAATCTTCGCATTATACCCGCAATTACAAATCTGATGGATTCCTGGCATCCTCGCTCTGCCATCTGCAGAGATACCCTTAAGCGAACATCACATGAAGTCTGATTTCTTTCCTCGCAAAGTTTCTCTCTTTAAAATAAACACAACATTAGAGTCTTGCTTGTTTGCTATCACATGCTTGGATGATTTATATGTTCTTGATTTTTAAATTGCATGATAAATTGTATGATAAAGATCTTTTTGCTCTAGCTTACCCTTCTTGCTTGTGTTTGCCTTCTTCTGTGATTTTTTCTTTTTGCAATGATCACCAATTCCTTGGTGTGAACAGATATGGAAACCCCTGATGATCATAGTGACAATGGGGATGTTGGAGCTTAGATGGTCATGGGTTGATGTTGGACTCATGTTTGAAGGACCCTGCTATATTGTAATATCTTGCTCTATGAGCAAGTTCTTTTGGATAACTGTTTAACTTACTTTTATTTTCTGTCATGGCATGGTGTGATGTGGTGCCTCTGTTCCCTGTTGGTATATTTGGATGACTATAAGTTCTTTATACTTTAAAACCTCGTGCCCTTTGGATATTATTAAATATGCGACATTTTATTTAATTAGAATTATCTATTGACGTTACATAGAGCACCCAAAATATTTTACTATTAATCTTTTTTGATATAAAAAAATCCAACCTTGTAAGAACATCCGTACCATTTTATTTTATTTTTTTCGATGAGAATTTACTAATACAACATTACATTATAAAAGCATTTACACGATTTAAATATGTAATTATGATATATAAAGATTGAATGGACAATTAAAATATAAAAATTTACGTATATAAACTGCCAGGAATTAAAAAAAACACTTAAAATATCTGAAAAACTTAATTCACACTACTAACTAAAGATGCCAAATATCACAACTTCAAAATATGTTACTAAATTAATATGAGAATTGATTAATTAATTATTTCCGTTAAATGAATTGTAAAAAACACTTTTTTGTATTCAATTTACGTCAGCATTATGAAAAGTGATAGAAAGGAATAATTCGAAAAACAAAAAAGGTTTTCATATAAAAAGAAATTAAGAAAAGAATATATACGTTGTTGTGTCGTTGCGTTAGTCAGCTGATTATTGTTCGTTAACCCAGGCAAAGGTAGCCGTTTTCTTTAACTTCTCTTTCACTCTCGAAATGAAAAATGCTGCTAAAGTTATACCCCATTCTATCATTACAGGTTACCTTTTCTGCTTTCTCTTCTCTCTCTCTACCCACTTCCATAACATAGCTTCCTTTCTTTGTACTTTTCACTCACAAAGATATACATATATAGAAACACAAACACTTTTTTCAGAAGCACTTCGTTGTTGTCATCATCATCATCATTCAGAGAGAGAATGAGTTCTTCTTCTGGTCAGAGCAGTGGCTATGATCTCTCTTTCAAGATCTTGTTGATCGGTGACTCTGCCGTGGGAAAAAGTAGCCTCCTTGTTAGCTTCATCTCCAACTCTGTTGAAGATATTTCCCCCACAATCGGTAATTCATTGTGCCCTCTAAAAAACCATTCTTTCTCACGATTTAGGACTTAACCATGAAAATATCACGATTTTTTTTATGTTTAAAAGGAAAATAAAAAGAGAATTGTGAACTTCTCATGTGGGTTTCAAGTGTGCTGTTGGGGACCACTTGTGAACGTTTTGAGTAGCTGTTTTTTTTTTTTACCTTTTTTGGGTCAGAGATTTTCGATGTACTGTGTTTTCATTGTTTGTTATTATTGAATCAGTGGTTAATACTTTGGTTATCTGATATCATTCTGTACAAAATACTGTTCAATATTTTGTTTTTTCTATCTGGTTTTATCAGATATTACAGTCATGATAGGATGTGATGCTATTTGTTCTTATCTTGTGTTGTTCTGTGTTACTTAGGTGTTGATTTTAAGATCAAGGTGTTCGAAGTAGGTGGGAAGAGATTGAAACTGACTATTTGGGACACAGGTAATAATTGCTTCATGTGAATTGATGAATTTTTAAGTTTCTGGCTTCATGTGAATGATGCAAACTAGTATATGAAATTGTTCCTTCTTTTTGTCCTTCTGTTGAATCATTTGTGCATTGACATATATATGGTTGAATAAAGTTGTAATTTCATGTCTAATAATGTTACATCTATGTTGCAGCTGGACAAGAAAGGTTTAGAACGCTAACTAGTTCTTACTATAGAGGAGCGCAAGGAATCATTCTTGGTATGTTAAAAAGGTTTATGTACAGTTTCTGAGCCATTGTTAGTAACGTGTTTAATCCATGCTTTAAATTATATATGTATATATTTCTTTTTGTTTCTTCTTAGTTTATGATGTAACGAGAAGAGACACCTTCACAAACTTATCAGAAGTGTGGTCTAAAGAAGTGGAACTCTATTCAACTAATCAGAATTGCGTGAAGATGCTAGTAGGAAATAAAGTTGACAGAGTAAGTTGTGTTTTATTTTTGTTGGAAACATATGATCCAAGGAATGAATCGGCCGGTGACTACTGTGAAATCTTTCCACAATGAAGTGTTTGAAAATAAAAATTATGTGCCTCAGAGCTGGTCTGCACTCTGCATTGAGAAATAAACTTTAAGAACATGTACTTGTCATGATTTAAGTTTTTGTTATGATGGATTCTTTTAAGTAATTTCTTGAATAATATTTGATTTCTTTGTAAGGATTCTGAAAGGGTTGTGACTAAAGAAGAGGGTTTAGCACTTGCCGAGGAGTTAGGATGTCTGTTTTTTGAATGCAGTGCCAAAACTAGAGAAAATGTGAATCGATGTTTCGAGGAACTTGCACAAAAGGTATGGAAGTGAAGTGATGATATTGTAAATTATTTGTTGTGCATTGGTTTTTCATTTGCTATAATGACAATATTGCTCCATTTTGATAGATAATGGAAGTTCCTAGTCTTCTGGAAGAAGGATCTACAGTGGTGAAAAGGAATGTTTTAAAGCAACAACCGCAACCCCAAGCATCCGAACTTGGTGGCTGTTGCTCTTAATTGTTCCAATGTGTTGTAAATTGAGTCATAATTGGTCCCTCAGATTCCTGTATATGGAATTTCTCCTATTCTTGTATTTTCTTTATTGAATTAATGGGCACTTGTTTCTGTGTATTCTGTTATTGTTTCTGCCCTAAAATTTATCTAAATCCCGATATTATGCAATTGCTGCTTTGTGTGTATTCATTTTACATCATCTATCATATGAAAATCATGTAAATCATGCTTTGTGTTATCCGACTTCTTACTTCCACCATGAAAATCATGCTAAAGCTTCATATACTTTCAAGGAACCAACTTTCTAATTGGTCTCCACCTTCATGTTATACAACTCGCACCTCAGGTGTAAAGCTCAAGTTTAGTCTCTTCACAAGGTGTCGCAAAATAGAGAGTGCAACAACTTATTAAAGTGAGGTTTTCAAGACCCCAACCTTTATAGAATTTCTTTATTACTAGTTGGGATTTTTTGATAAAAAAAATAGAAAATCACATAATTATTATAACAATTAGAGTTAAATATGTTTTTGGTCCCTCAAGTTTTAGCGAAAATTGGAATTAGTCCCTCATCAAAACTTTTGATCAATTTAGTCCTTCATCTTTCAAAATGCGTGAATTTAGTCCTTTTAACCAAATTTTGTTAAGTTTTTTTGACGTTTCAAGCGCATTTCGTGATAATATTTAAATTATTTACACTGTTCGACACATTTTTGTTTCAATGTTAACTTAAATACTATCATGAAATGCGCTTGAAACGTTAAATAAACTTAACAAAATTTGGTTAAAAGGACTAAATTTACGTATTTTGAAAGATGAAGGACTAAATTGGTATAAAGTTTTGATGAGGGACTAATTCCAAAATTTACTAAAACTTGAGGGATCAAAAACATATTTAACCCTAACAATTACAAAATTATAAAATTATAGAATTATTAAATTGTATATGACAAAAATTAAGAATGATGTAACAAGATAACACTCATATATCAAGTTAATGATAAATCTCATGACTTATTATTGTTCTAGAATAGTCTTGTAAGAATACTAAACTGCTTTGGAACATTTTTTGAAGAATATTAATTCATTCTTTAATGGTTTTCCTAGAAAAGACAAAAGTTTTAGGAGGGCGCATCAAAATTTGAAAAGCGCTTATGAACAATTTGACGATTTCATGATACAGGAAGAAAAAGATAATTTTCATGGCTAAAAGACCAACTCACGTCCAGCTCGAAAAGATTCGGATTTGAAAAAATCGTTTGGCTATTAATTCTGTAGCCAGTAAAACTATTCAAGAAAAAAGAAACTTTTCACTAAAAATTTAAGTTTAAAGTTCTCAAATTAAAAATAAAATACACCATCTAGGTTTTTCTACTGTGTTTGGACGTAAAGTGAAAGAGGTAGAAATAAAATGCATATTTAAGTTGTTTAAATTGAAAAAAAAAAGAATAGAAAATAAAAATAACAGAAATTATTATTATTTATTTGTTTAAGGGAAAAATGATGGCGAAGAAATTATGTATTACATGTTTATTGATTATCATTTTACGCCCTCATAAAGTTGATGCATAATGTGCCAACAGATTAATGCTTTTATTTATTTATTATTAATAATATTAGGAGCCAATGAATTATAGGTATTTTCAAATTATTTTTAACTCGTTAACTGATGTTTAATGGGTTAAGATTTTCAACAAGTACGATTGTCACTTAATGTCATGAAAAAAGACATCTAGCATTACATATTTTTATGAAAGGGTGTAAATGGTATGAATTATATTAATAACATTTGGTTTTTTAATCAATTATATTAATGAATTAGATTCATCTTTTTATTTATTTATTTTAAAACTCAGTTTAATTATAATTGAGTTCAACCACGGTGTTAAGTAATTAAAAACACTATCAAATTTTAATAAAAAAATACTTCAAAATAATAATTATTTTCAATTGATTTTTTAAAAGTCGAAAGCAATACATATAACAAATAGAAAAAATATTTTTATAGTAAAATTAGTATACATCTCAGTCAGATTCATCAAATTAGTAGACTTGCTGCTTAAACAAGAAATGATACTTCTTTTTATCTAGCCAATGTTAAAACTCCAAAGATGTTCCTCTAATAAATCATTTTGATTTTTGAATTCGAAGAAACATATAGTGTATGTAATACAGATTTTATGGTCCAAAAAGTGTAGCAGCTCTCTTAAAATGAAACTAAATATTTCTACTGACCAACGTCATAAGGCGATTAGCATGGCATGGCATGGACGGCAGCGTGAAGCAAACTCCGAGCATCAGTGTTCTGATCAGGTAAATCTGCTGGGGTCTGCCAAAAATTATTTTAGAAATTGATGAATAATAGAAATGGGCAATTCACAGTGATCTGTTTAAGTTCACTAATAATTGCAACATTGTCATTTAAAAGCAAAAACAATAAAATACTTTGACCATTTCATAGACAAATCTTTGAAAGGAGGAACAAAGTGAACAGATAATATTTTTAAATTACCAGTAAAAAGAAAAATATTTTGTTTCCTCAAACCAAAATCCACTAAATTTACCTTTCCGTATAAGTTTTCCTTTGTGGAAGATGCCCCATTAGACAGCAACAACCTAATTACATCAACATGCTCACCTCTTGCTGCGTGATGAAGAGGCTGAGAAAATAATCACAAGAAAATGATGGAGAAATTCATCAAACATCATAGAAAGACAGTTAGGGATAGGAATGCCTATTGGAATTGGTATCAAGAAAGAAGCCAAGTAGGAACTCAAATTTTTTGAAGGTTAATAAATACTCACTGTATCACCCTCAGAATCAACTGATTCCAGCATTATCTTTATATGTTCTGCGTTATTGGCTCTGTTTAGTAGCAGTTGGACTATCTCAGTAAATCCTGTTTAGGACCATTTAAAGAAAACGACGTTGAAATTCATGCTCCCAATAAAATAATATAAGTTCAATTTATAGAATATGATTTGAGAATCAAACTACCTCCAGCACAAGCATCATGCAAAGGAATTGCACCATCTTCATCCTTAGCCTCAATGTTTGCTCCTCTTTCTAGTAGCAGCTGCAGTTTATCAAACAAGATCAACAATTCATGCAATGTCTATACAATTGGAGTAAAAAAAAGTAAGAATAAGCAAAGATATCATACCTGGACACAAGCCAGATGACCATATAAACATGTCAAATGAAGAGCAGTATCCCCATCCTCCACTGGCTCATCAATACTACCAGTCAAGTTATCTGCAGTATATAGCAAGAGGATAAGCATCAACAGAAATGACACCCAGTATCAGCACCCAAGTGAGGATAATTTTTAAGATAACTTTACAAATTACGTATGTTTGGAAACATGTTGAGAAGAAAGTAATCACATCACATTCACTAAAGAAACACAGAAGCTATAACTACTAGCTTCTAAGTACGAGAGAGAACCACTTCTGAGAGACATGAAAGCAAACAAACTATACATCATCAATCTTTACAAAATTTAAATTTTTACTGCTAATGAACCAGACAAAGGACCCTATCAAATTCAAAAGCCATGAGAATTAAGGTATTAAATTGCATTGGTAGTCGGAGTTTCACAGCAATCTTCCATATTGAAATAAATCGTCAATTTAATCCTATGACTCTCTTCTAAGCAGTCCTTAAAGTAATGAAATAATATGAGTCGTCCCTAGAATTATAAATCATACTGCATAGTCTTCCAAGTATCGGAAAATCCTCAAATTAGCATATCAATGTTAGTAAAATATTTCAACGTAGGATTAAACTAATGAATCTTCAATACTTTAAGGATTACATTAACAGTTTATTCATGCTGCGAAATATTCAGTTGATACAGCCACTGTTTACCCTAAAATCATCATGGTTGCGGCCGAAATCGTGGATGTAGCTAAGACACTCAAATTTACAATTTACCTGAAGGTGACAAATATTCACGTCGACTAAACTAGTAACTCTCCATAAATCAATTTTTAAACAGAAGATATAAAAAAAAAAAAAAAAAAAAAAAAAAAAAAAAAAAAAAAAAAGAAAAAAAAAAAGAAAAAAACAAAGAAAAAGAGGACGGAGAGTGACGGCGAGAGAACCTAGAGCGAGGCGGAGGGCGTTGACGTCGCCAACCTGTGCGGCGGCGGAGAGGTCGCGGAGGTGAGGAGGGGTATCGGTGTAGTCTTCGACGAGACCTTCTTCCTCGAAAAGGGCGTGATCGTCTAAGTCCTCTTCGTCGTCGTTCATGCCGTTGCGCCTCCCTGGAACTGCCATTGATTGTTTCTTCTCCACGGTGCCGCCGCCGCAAATTCTCTCAGCACACAGTTTTCGGAGGAGTGCGCTTCCCAGAGGTGGGGCTGTGTCACAGTTTATTTTGTTGTGTGAAGGGTTAAATATTATTCTTTTGGCTAAATTATTTTTTATTTTGTTCGGTTAAATTTTTATTTCTTAACTTTTGAAAGGTTTGATTAAGTTTAAATTTTTTCATAAATTTAAAAAAATTTATTTGAATTTTTATTAAATTGTTACTATTTATTAAATATTTATATAATTTATATTTTGTATTGAGTATTTACAGTTTAACTTTTTCCTTAGTTTACTTACGTGACTCATAACTCAATGATGTAGATGTTATCTTTATCATTACTTGCATAATTATCTTAAAAATTATTTTTTTTTATTTTTAATTTTATAAAATTATAAACTTAATTATAAAATTATAATATCATAAAATTGTAAAATTGTAAAATTATAAATTATAAAATTATAATATTATAAACATTTAATATTATAAAATCATAAAATTAAATAATTACAAAATTATAAAATTATAAAATTATAAAAGTTTTGTGAGAATATAGAAAATGATATTTTTAGAGTTGACGGTGTTTTTAAAATAGTGAGACTCGATTATTTTAATATTAAAACGCTTAAGTATAAATAAAAATTTTATAAACGAGTTTTATTACTTTAAAACATATTATTTGTCTTTAAATCACTTTTTTAGAAAATTTCTACCTTCTTTTAAGCTTTCTCACCTGTCGTCCATCTCTTGGAATATCTGAGGTCGTTAGAGTGATTCTCGCGAAGAGTTCTTCAAGTTCAACCTATTAACTTCTCAATTTGAGTAAGTTGGTTTTTTTCTCTTTTTTAGGTCCAATTTGTTCTTTTCTTTGCATGTAGGCTTTCTCGATTTGCATGTGTCTTTAGATTCATATATATGAGTCTCTGCTAATCAATAATACTAATGGTATGGTCTGATTTTTTTTTTAAATGTTTTTACATATACATAGAGTATCATGTGAAGTTAAAGGTGTTTTGACTCTTAAAACTATTTGAGTTGTTTAGTTAGTTAAGGAAAACTAGCCTTGGTCTGTGATTTTGTGAACTTTGCTTAATTGGGTTATTGCATGTCAGGTATTACAGGATTGACAAGTGTACCAAATAACACAAGTAATAAAATAGAAAGTCTAATATTGTTTCCCAAGAGACTAATGTGGATTAAGAAAAATTATGTTTATTTACAAATGAAGGTTAAAATTTTCAAACAAGGAGACATTTTGATGAATGAGAAATAAGTCTAAAGCTAAGAAAGTAATAAAATTCACACAATAAAAACAATTAGTTTGATTTAAGAGAATATATGATAAAAGTTTCATTGGGATTGAGTTTCATGATTCAATTCAAAGCAAAAACACCAAACAATATACTTCTAATTCATTCTCTAACATTCACACCTTTTGTAACAAAATCAATTTCTATACTGGATAAATTTTTCCTGTTTAATAATGTTCCCAATAGAGATAAAATCCAAGGTCTAATTTGTTAAGACCAAATCACATTGTAAATAGTAAAATGATTTGAATAATAATAAAATTATAATTGATAATTAACTTAGTTAAGACCTGATTGATCCAATTTACAAAATGAAATAGTCTGTGGTCCAAATGATCCAAAATGGTTAATCCATCGTACAAAATAACTACCATGAAAGTACAAAATTAAACACCAAGATACATTTACATTAAAAGCTATCTTAAATTGGGTTTTCAGACTGCAGAATTAGTGGTTCCTGAGATGGCTTAGTGTGTTATGCAGGAGCATAAGTTGGTTCTTGAGATTGTTGAGTTGGTTGTGGAGGAGCGTCAATTGGTTGTGAGGACTGCACTTGTGTAGGCACTTGTGGGCAATGTTTTCTATTGTGCCCCAGTTCACGACAAACTCTACATCTTTTTCTATGGCCACCTTTTCTTAATGGAGTGTCATCTTTCCTCAACTCCCATTGTTCAGTCTTCTCTTTTTCTTGGGTCTCCCATGCATAATCCTTTTATGTGGAGGCATGACATCTGGGAAAACAGTGGTGGGCCACAAGTGTTATCCATTGATAGGGAAGATAATGGAGTTGTACATCTCTTCATAACTTGATTTCCTGAAACGTAGAGGGATATAATCTTCTGCATTCAAGTTCAAGAACCTGATGGCAGCAAGTGCATGGCAGCACGGGATGCCAGTTATCATCCACTTTCTATAGTTGCAATCTCGGGTGTCCAGGTTGACAGCATACTTGTCCCCTACCACGAAAAAGTATGGACCTTCAAATACTTTCCCTTTTGCACAACTACATCATAATTCATATACATACATAAACACATTATACAATAAATGATATTATACATCAACACATCATCAACACATAAATAAATCATACCTTGGGATCCAGTATGTAGTTTTTTTGGATTCTGCTTGAAGCCTGTTGTTTATTTTAGGACAAATCTGCCCCTCCATTTTTTTCACCTTCTCTCTTTTAGATTGTCACCTCTTCATCATGTATATTCGTATGTCTTCCAACATTGAGAGAACATGTTTGCTCTTAGCATCAACTGTTAAATACCTCTGTCATGTTGTTTACAATTGTCTTAGTGACAACATTCCTGGTGAATCTTGATCTGGACCAAAATCTGTGTATTCACAAAGATTAAATAAGATTAGCCATTTTTGATATATTAAAGTATAAAACAAATGCAATATGAATACAAACCTAGGTGGTATAGCAATGAGGTACTTTTTTATATCTCTCATTACCCTTTCCCATGCCACAGGGTGTGTCACAATTGTTGCCTTCCACATTAAGTTCTTCAACTTCTAACTAGCAAAGCGTTTTCTGAAATTGGAGTACATATTCTTCATACAAAATCGTTGCTCTGCACTAGGTAATAACTCTTGGATCGTAAGCAATAGACCCTATTTGCAAAGGAAAATTATGCAAGGCAAATCAGTAGTACATATTGTGATAAATGCTGAATATGAAGAAAAATAATACAATGAACAGAACATGAATACCTTTTGTTGATTGGACATAAATGTACATGCCCCACATACTTCAATTCCACCTAGATCATCCACTAGGATTTCCAAAAACCATTTCCAAGTCTCTTTGTTCTCTACCTCCACAATGGCATATGCTAGAGAGAGTATCTGGTCGTTAGCATTCCTCGCGACTGCAATTAGCAACTCGCCCCCATATTTCCCTTTCAGGAAGCAATCATCTAACCCAATAAAGGGGCAACAAACCACAAAAGCATCTTTGCATGCTTTGAAACATGTGTAAAACCTACTAAATACCGATTCGCCTTGCATATTATCCACTTTGACTTTCACTATGCTACTAGGATTGCATCTCAGAATTTCATATACATAGTCATGTATTCTTCAAAATTGTTCTTTGAATGACCCTTCCACTTGGTCTGAAGCTAAGGACTTTGCCCTACGAGCCATAGCCATTGAGATATTTGTATTCCACTTCCTCAACCCCTTCTCTCGCACATCCTTAATCTTGAATTTAGGATTTTCAATTAAAGATTTTTCTACCTTCTTACTAAGCCATTTTGTGCTCATAATCTTAAGTTGAACTCCCTAGAACAAATATGCTTATCAACAACTTTTCTTAACTGCCATGTTTTGTGTAAAGGAATATATGCAGCATATGCAGACCAGTCACATTTTCCTTGTGCCCCATACATTTCACTCTCACTCTTTTTTTATTATTTTTAACCCATCTAATATTTATACCAAAATGAACTACATAAATTATTATAGCTTGTTGCAAGTCTTCCTTATCTATGAAATTTGTGTCTACATCCCACTTATCGTCAACCATGGATTTTGACATGACAAATGTCCCAAATGGACCACAGCTGCCCCCTTCATCACCTGAACTTTCATCACCTCAGCCTTCATCATCACTTTCGTTAAGACTAACCAGCTCATCTAACTGCCATTCAGCTTCTGTTGTCTCCCTATCAGAAACTTCATAACTATAATCTTCCTCATTGTCGTTATCTTCCTCTTCCTTGCTTTCTTTCTCTTTTTCAGTATGCTCCTCTTGGTCAGACTCTTGGTCAGACTCTTGCTCATTATGCACTTGACATTGCACCTCCACACTCCCTTCAAACAAATTGTGATCACCATTGTCCAAACTGATCTGGACATCAACAAGTCTTTCAATATCTACTTGTGGTGATTTTTCACATCCCCTAACAGAATTCGGATTAGGCAAATTTTTAGATTGGTGTACTTCATCCCCCACCTTATGTTGAACCTCATCTTGAACTCCTTCCTCACCCTTCACATCAATTTCGTTAACTTGAGGCAAATGATTCCTCAAGTGAGATTGCACCTCACATTCACTTAAACCATCACCCCCCATCTGCACTTCAACCTCACAGTAACCCAAACCAACATCAACCTCAACCTCACATTCATGCCTATCATCTTGAACCTCCTTATGAATATGCTCATTAACCTCCTCATTAACTTCCTCATGAACCACCTCATGAACTTGGTCATGAACCTTCTCATTAACCTCCTCGTGAACCTTCTCGTGAACCTCCTCATGAACCTCCTCATTAACCTTGTCCACCTCATCTTGAACCTTCTTGTCATTATCATTTATATGACTGCTCTCTCCACTCTCTAAGTCATCCCCACAAAGATAACCCAATTTATCTTTTAAATCATTTTCCACAACTTTTGCTTCAGAAATACCATGCACAAGAAACATGTGAACTTGGCTATAGTTCTTGGCAACATGCATCATGTTTATTGCACCTTTGTCATCAACCAACATATACATGGCATTCTCAATTGCATACCATAATTCAGTAACATTAACATAGCCCATTTCCTTTATTTCCCCTATCACCTCAAAATAACTCCACCTGTCTGGGTCATAGGCCCAAATAGTGGTTTCCCCACCTATGTAATTAACTAGACCATGTTGTTTAAAAAGTCCACCATGGTGGACCACAACTTCGAAACTTACATCACACATCTAACATCACTATTCAAATACGTGATAGACCTATCTGGAAAATATGACAAAAAAATTGTAAAGCAGGGTCCACAAAAACATTGAATATCACATAAAACACACACAAGGACCACAACTTCGAAAGAAATAAAATTAACACCGACAAAGCACACACACAACCCCAATCCATTGACAAAGAGTATCACTAAATTAGGGAAAAGGAGTGGGACACACCAACGAAAACGACAATGGCATACAATAGCACAAAATGACAACACAAAAGCACAATCAGACAATCAGAACCACAATAAAAAATAACACAAACGCAATCGTAAAAAAGAAAAAACCCAATCGCAAAACCGAAAAACACAATCGCAAACCTAACCTCTCTTCGATGAATCGTTGATGATCCTGATAGCAATGGCACACACAATCTGAAGCTTTCTTTCTTTCCCCCAAATTCGAACAAACCTAAATCCCTAATTTTCTAAGTAAAACCCCTTTTCGTTTAAATCTGCCTACGTTGCAATTTTTTTTTAATTTTCCTTTAAATCCTCATTTTTCTTTCGTTTTAATTAGCCTGCATTGTTATTATTTTTTTTACTTCTTTACATTTATTTTGAAACATAATATGTTTAAACATGAAATTAACCATCTCATTATAAATAAAATAGTGCCACATAAGATTACTGATGGAACACGTAGCACAAAAATGCCAATTGTATAGTGAAACATTACCAATTTAAACGGCGTTACCTAATTAGAATCTAATTGAATCAAATTGACAAAAATTAGGACCTATTTGAGCACAACACAAAAATTGGGACCTATTTGAAAAAAGTAAACGAAAATTGGGACCAAAAAGGTATTTTAACCTAAACCTATCTATCAAACTAAGACTTACACTAACATGCTTTGTGACCATTTCTATTATGCATGCTTTGTGACCTTTTTTTCTCACTCTCTGCTCGTCTGATTGATGAAGAGAGACTATAAGATTGATCCTCGCGATGAGCTTTTCAATTTGGACCAATTAGTTTCTTCGTTCGCGTAAGTTAAGATTCAACCCTTTTCTTGATCTATTTCTATTTTTTGTTACATGTGAGCATTCTTCCGCTTGTATGAGTCTTTCTTAATCAATGATCATATCAGTATGTATTGATTGTGTTTGTGATGTTTCTATGTGTAGATAGATTATCTTATGGAGCTAGAGGTATATTTTGGTTGTCTTGGATCTATTTGAGTCGTTGTGTCAAGCAAGAAAAGGTAATTTGTTTTTTTAAACTTCCATTTCTATTTACTTGAATTGAATAATGTATGTTAGCATTCTAGTATTTGAATTAGTATAAGCTTGATAAATCTATGTTTCATTTAATGGTGAGAGCTGAAATCATGTGTTGATTTTGTATAAATTGTGGTAATTTGGTAGTTATGTTGATTTATTAGTTTAGATGAGTGAATGAATGAGAGAATCAGAATTTGAAAAATTGGGCAGATTGTTACACATTAGAAATTGTTTTAAAACTGGCTAAGCAAAGGAAAGAGTATGAAGTACTAATTTGAGCAATTGAACAAGTTAAATTCTCTCATTCTAAATTGTGGTTTGATACTTAAATTGAATGAGATAATTCTATATTAAACGACTGATTTTATTGGTATCAATTAAAAACTGGTTTACATCTGTATGAACTAAAGAAAAAGGTAGAGGTACCATTTGGGGAAATTTCGCTCCAGGGCACTAGGCGCATGATAGGGTGGTCGGGGCCACTTTGGTAGTGGCTCCCTGACTTGGTTCTTGTTGAGCTAGCCTATGCTCCGCTGGGCGAAGCCAAAGTTAGTGAGCTCACTAACTTTGTGCTATTAGGCGTTACCTTGTTTCGACGAGTGCTAGTCTTTGAAAATCATCCAAAAGTGTTCCAAGGGTTCTGTCATTGGGCGCTAGTTTTCCTCAATGGGCGTCATGTCCCCGGAGTGCCAGTGCATGGTGCACCTTTGTACCGTGAGTGCCATTGTTCTACGTCTTTGAGTGATTGTTTTCTCTGATTTTATGGTATTAATGGACAATTTAATGTTGTATTTGGTTATTAAAGTGAATTACTAGTATGAATAGATGGCTAATAAGGTATTTCTAGGGAGAAAATCTCATTGAAGATGTTTCTTTAGTGTACACATAATTTTGGGAGTCCAGGGTTAGAGGTTATCCTAACACTCTAATAATCATTTAGACTCTATGTGGTGAGAGTTGTAGGAGGTCCTAATCTAAAGAACAAGGTAAGCTAGCTAGAAGAGTTTGGTTGTATGTATGCTTCTATATGGAAATTGAATGACTCATTGTATTTTATATGTATGTTATCTCTTTTTTAGCTAGCTTACCTTATTGTGTGTTTTGTGGTTGTTATGTTGTTTTCTTCTATTTTGCAATGATCACTTTATTGGTGTGAACAAATGAAGATGTAGGTGTAGGGACACCTCTTGTAGATGAGGAGCCAGTTGTCTAGTCGTGGGTGATATTAGATCATGTTAGGTATAGTCTTGTAACAGAATCATAGTAAAGTAACTTGAAAATGTATTTGGGAGATATTATAATAGTCCTATCTTGTAAGACTATACTAATATTCAATATAATTAGATTATTTGTTTTTCTGAATATTTATAATTAAATGCTTTATTTTAGTAGTGTTATGCTATTAAAAAGGAATGTTACGTTAATAGTATCATAGCAGTTCGTCCTTAGGATGACTTAAAGTTTGTGGGTTTATCATGTCCGCATTTATATCATGACCTAAAATGGAGTAGCATTATAAATTATATATATATATATATATATATATATATATATATATATATATATATATATATATATATATATATTATAAATGAAGCATTGCGGTTTATATTTGTCAATTTTTCTAATTTGATCTATGATGATTGCTTTTTTACTCACATTTAGAACATATAATCTTAGCTTCCTTAAAGTGCATTTGATACTACAACTATTGTTTTAAATAAAATTTACTTAGTTGTTATTATCGAAGATTTAACTAAAATTTGTAAAGAAAAAAAGTAAGTTTTCAAACCTTGATAGATATAAGATGATCAAACCAAATGAGTTTCACCATAGGGTTTAGTTTGTTAAATTTCATTAGACCACATGATATCATATATGTGTTGATTTTTTTATATGACAAGTGACTTTATGTTTGAATACACACATGCTCTCTGAATGTTCTAACATGTAACTTGTGCAACTAAGGAATAAGTAAGTCATACTACGTCTAGTCTGTTGAGTCTCAATAAAGTGTGTAGTCTGTTGAGTTGCAATAAACTATCTAGTGGACTTTTGAATGTGCTACAAATGGAATGATTTTGTTCAAGAGTTCTCATAATCCAAACGATTATTGTTTGGATTATGAGTAACTTCTCAATCACTCTTGCATTTTTCTATCAAAGCACGAAAATATGTGATAGAAAGAGGAACCACCATCATTTTGATATCTCCCCTCAATCCATTTTCAAACTTCATACAACACAATTCTTCATCAATAGGCAAGGTCTGAAAACACGCCAGGTGCTTAAACCTTTATGCATATTCTACCACTGACATATTCCCTTATACAAGCGCCAAAAACTCCAATTCTTTAACAAACCTGACAGTGCTAGGAAAGTATTGAGCAAATAAGTGCTTCTTGAAAAATTCTAGGTCACTGGTTTTGTTTTTCTAACATCAACTTCATGCTAGCCCACTAATGCTCTGCCTCACCAATGAGCATGTACACTGAATAGGCCAGTCTATTCTCCTTTTGACACCTCTTATCAATAAAGATTCTCTTCATGTCTTTCATCCAATGATCAACCTCATTAGGACTGATCTTTCCATTGGATCTAACAGGTTGATGATATAAGAATCTTCTAAACTCCACTCAGAATGTTAGTAACATGGAGCTTGAGAAGAGTCAACTATTGTTCTACTTTCTTCTAACTGCCTCAAAGCATTCGAATATTGTTGTTGAGTTGCCTTAGAAGACAACCTAGCAGCTTCCATATGCTATAGATGAAGGATTAACTTGTTTCCTTTTAGAGTTATTGAATATGGTGTGAGTTGATTAAGAAAGCTAAGCGAAATCCCCACTGGACATTAAGATAGCAAGCTATCTAGATGTGAAGCTTCCTTTCACAAAGCTCAAGAGAAGAAGATGATGGATTGATTCAAAACAAAAAGGAAATGGAAGGCACATAAACCATAGAAAACCAAGAACAATTAAAAGAAGAAGAAAACATAAAATGGAAAGGAAAGAAATGGTAAAAATGTGAGAAGCACGCCACTACAAGGCTAGGCTAGAAGCCAT
>Ga0209589_1002277_pt1 | contig 33074 bp, 27 predicted proteins | sample CowpeawhiteBW_FD_187525 | JGI IMG/M metagenome (GOLD analysis project Ga0209589, IMG submission 187525) | Root nodule microbial communities of legume samples collected from California USA - Cow pea white BW (SPAdes) (version 2) | ecosystem: Host-associated > Plants > Roots > Nodule | place: USA...
GGGATAGATCATTGTTGTTAACAATAACATTAGTATTAATATTTACATTAATATTTTTAACATAAATTCATTATTATTTTTATTTTTATCATTAATTTATTATTATTATTATTATTATTGTTGATAGTGTTGTTATTATTATAAGTGTTTTTTAGTTATGAAAATGTTATTGTACTAAATGTGACATACCATTTAAATAGAATCGACTACTTAATAAAATATCATATGATCATAATAATAAAGAGCAAGGCAAACTGATGAAAACCATAGACAGAGAATTCACTTTTACAGTCATCCAAACGAGTACTTGAAAAGGGTTCTAGGCATACAACCATGTCATAGCCAAAACAGAAACAACCAGATTCATAGTTATGCAAAAGAAAAGCTCCTAGAGCTAGGGGTTACAAAGGCACTAGGGCCATAGAATGCTCCTGAGAGGCACACAAACAGATCCCCTGAGCTGCGCCACTACTACCACCAAGCCTACTCCCAGAATTTCCTCCATCTGCTCCCACCAAGGGTGATCATCGCAAAAGAGAAAACATAACAGGAACATAAATAGAAACGCAAGGGTAAGCTAATGCAATATATTTTTTTTTATCAGGGTATAGCAGACAAGTAATTAAACAGTTCAATCATGCAGCACAACAGGCACAAAGAAATCAAGTACAACAAACACACAAGACACTATGACTCAATTATCCGGATACGTATACTAACATCGGACTCACTGGACGCTTTCACTCGTGGTGGCCTCTACTGCTCTGCAAAGCCATTGCCAATGGGTTTCACCCTACCACGCACAAGGTTAACCTTCAAGCATCTAAGGCCATTATCCTGCCAAAGACTAAGGCCTCCCACCACTCTCACCACTTGGGTCAGTTTGCTCTACTTGATACTCACTGACCCTTTAGAGTTTCAGGATGTGATCCTTACTTGAATCCATATCTTAATATATACACTACACGCCACCATGAAGTCTCCCCACGAGACTCATGGAATTACGCCTATCACATACCATTTTCATGTCTCTCATACCACAACCACCACTTATCATCTCAACATTTAATTCTCATGCATGTTCTCAACCAACCAAACAGAATTTCCATATATTACTCATGCCAATATACAACTTTCAGTGTACACAACTCATGCAAACACACAATAATCATGCACGTTCGAGATAAATAGCCACACTCAAGGGAATTAGAAATATAACATATGAATCTGCACTATTCTCGCCCAGACTAGAAGTCCTCGCCTAAGCTACAGCAACTATCTCGCTTAGGCTATGCATTCTCGCCTAGGCGAGGCCTGTAACAGTGGCACTCTATGAGCATCTCGCTTGGGCGAGACCAGCTCGCCTGGGCGAGATCGCCCTTCGCCCAAAAATCAAATCCTTCGCCTGGACAAGGACGCGAGCAAAGCACATCAGGTTCTTCTTTGAGAACTCGCTTGGGTGAGTCACTCTCTCCTGAGCAAGACAGCGTGTCGCCCAAACCAAGAGCCCTCCGCCTAGGCGAGCTGCTCGAACAGAACCTGGGCGAGTCTCAACTATTCTCGCCCAGGCGAGACGAGCTCGCTTGGACGAGAATAACAGTACTCGCCTACTGTTACGCACATGCAGCAGAGATACAACTCAAAAGCAACATATCAGAATGCAAACAAGCCAGTTCATACCATCCAAAACATCAATCAAGTATAATTTCATGGTACAGACCAAAGGGATGCGGAAATAGTTCTTAAAGACTCAAAACATAGCTTCCCTTACCTTGCTTAGATGCTAACGAAAACGCAAACAATCTCGAAACTAAGGAATACTTCAGCTCCAAGGCCAGAGTAGTGAGCTGGAAAAAGAAGATTCGCACAAGACAAGGTTAGGAGACTTAACCCTAACTTGACCAACGTGGTCAAATAGTGAGGAAAAGGAAAAGAACGGACCAGAAGCTCTAAAGCTCAGCTTACCTGGAAAAAGAAAGGGGGTTTTGCTTGCTCTGAGACGGACAGACTTCGTGCCCTAGCAGAAGACAAGAGAGAGATGGGAGGAAAGCTATTTTTCTGAAATAAAGGTAAAGTGAGATTGTGAGGGGGCTGACAGGGTATTGGGGTCCTTCAGAAGGGCTGACCTTGGGCCTACGAAAGGCTAGGCCCAACCCTTTTTGGGACAGAAAAAGGGGCTTACAATATCTCCCCAACAACAAAAATTTTTCTTCCTCGACAAATTAAACTTACCAGAATAGATATGGATATGAACTCCTCATCTCCTCCTCTAGCTCCCAGGTAGAGTCCCCTGTCCTCCGGTCCCAGATAACCTTCACAAGACTAGTGGCTCTTCCCTTGCGCTCCTTCACTTGGCGGTCCTCTATAGCCACAGGCTGTACCACTACACGGAGATCCTCCCTGACTTGCATATCCTCCGCCTCCAACACATGTGACGGGTCAAAAACATACTTCTGTAGCTGTGAGACATGGAAGACTGGGTGTAGATTAACCAACTGGAGTGGCAATGCAATCTCATAAGCCACGGGTCCTATCCTCCTCAAGATCTGATACGGACCCAAGAACTTAGGAGACAACTTCCTTGAGCGGATAGCCCTCCCCACGCCAGTGGTTCGGGTCACCCTCAAGAACACATGCTCCCCAGCCTTAAACTCTAAGGGCCTCTTCCTCCGGTCTGCATATGCTTTCTGCCGACTCTGAGATGCCTGCAACCTATCCCTCACCAACTGCACCTTCTCTGTGGTTTGTTGCAACAACTTAGGTCCTACCAAAACCGACTCACCATCCTAGTACCAACATAAGGGAGTCCTACACCTCCTCCCATACAAAACCTCATATGGCGCCATCCCTATACTCGCCTGGTAACTATTGTTGTAGGTGAACTCCACCAGCAGTAACACCTCATACCAACTGCCAAGGTGGTCCAAGATACAAGTCCTCCAAGGACTGAATCACCCTCTCTGACTGGCCATCTGTCTGAGGATGACAAGCAGAACTCATCCTCAGCCTGCTACCCATAGCCTCCTGTAGCGTCTGCCAGAACCTCGAAGTGAACCGGGGGTCTCTGTCAGACACTATGCTACTGGGCACTCCATGAAGTCTCACTATCTCTCGGATGTAGAGCTGGGCCAACTTGGCCATAGACATTCTGAGATTCACTGCCAAAAAGTGAGCACTCTTCGTTAGTCGATCCACCACCACCCATATAGCATCATGCCCTCTCACAGTGCGAGGCAAGTGGGTAACAAAATCCATAGCTATGTTATCCCACTTCCACACCGGAATATCCAAGGGCTGAAGCATTCCACCAGGTTTCTGATGCTCCACCTTAGCCTTTTGACAAGTCAAACAGGCTGATACGAACTATGTAACTTCCTTTTTCATGCCTTGCCACCAAAAGTTTTCCTTGAGGTCTTGGTACATTTTAGTCATGCCAGGGTGCAGACTAAAACGACTCTTATGTCCTTCCTCAAGGACCAATCTTCTCAAATCAACATCATCTGGTACACAGACCCTGCCTCTGAACCTCAGCACACCATCACTACCCAAGGCAAACTCCTTGGCCTGATCCGACCCAAGTAGCTCTTTTACCCTCTGCAAACTAGCATCTTGTGCTTGCTTCTCCTTAATCAAGCTCAGGAAGTCACTAGATATAACCAAGGTGCTACACCTAATGAATTCCGGCTCCAGCTCAAACTGTAGCTTCATGTCTCTGAAGCTCTCAAGCAACTCTATCTCTTTTATCATCAGGTGTGCCACATGCACGGTCTTCCTACTCAGTGCGTCTACCACCACATTCACCTTCCCTGGGTGATAGAGAAGCTCAAAGTCGTAGTCCTTCAAAAATTCTATCCACCGCCTCTGCCTCATATTCAACTCTTTTTTTATCAAAGAGACACTTCAAACTCTTGTGGTCACTAAACACACGGAACTGTGCACCATACAAGTAGTGCCTCCAGATTTTCAAAGCAAAAACCATTGCTGCTAATTCTAGGTCATGAGTGGGGTAGTTCTTCTCATGAACCTTCAACTGCCTTGAAGCATAAGCCACCACCTTCCTCTCTTGCATCAAGACACACCCAAGGCCCTGATGAGAGGCATCACAGTAGACCTCAAAGGGTTTACTCACATCCGGGATTACCAACACTGAAGCACTCGTCAGCCTCTGCTTAAGCTCTTTGAAGCTCTCCTCACACCTATCAGTCCATGCAAACGGTTGGTCTTTCCTGGTTAGCTGTGTTAGGGGTGCCACTATCTTGGAGAACCCCTCTATAAACCTCCTGTAGTAGCCAACTAAACCCACGAAGCTCCGAATCTCGGTCACAGACTTGGGATATTCCCACTGTATCACGGCCTCCACCTTAGCTGGATCCACAACTATGCCCTAAGCTAATATTACGTGCTCTAAGAACTGCACCTCTCTCATCTAGAAATCACACTTCGACAACTTGGAAAATAGTTGCTTATCCCTCAAGATACCAAGCACTATCCTCAGGTGCTCGGCATGCTCCTCATGCGTCCTGGAGTATATCAGTATATCGTCTATGAAGACCACGGCAAACTTATCTAGAAACGGGCGGAAGATCCGGTTCATGTAGTCCATGAACAAAGTCGGGGCATTAGTCACATCGAATAGCATGACAACATACTTGAAGTGCCCATATCTGGATCTGAAAGCAGTCTTCTCTACGTTTTCTGCCTTCACCAGAATCTGATGATAACCTGATCGGAGATCAATCTTGGAGAACACTAACGCCCCATGTAGCTGATCCATCAAATCATCTATTCTTGGCAAGGGGTACTTGTTTTTGATAGTCAGCTTGTTTAGCTGCCTATAATCCACACACAACCTCGAGTCGCCATCCTTCTTCTTTACCAACAAGACGGGCGCTACCCACGGCGAAGCACTCGACCGTCTAAACTGTTTCTCAAACAATCCTTCTATCTGCTTCTTTAACTCCACCAACTTCGCTGGGGCCATGCGGTAAGGAGCTATCGACACAGGGCCAGCTCCCGGTACCAAATCTATGGAGAACTCAACTTCTCTCCTCGGGGGTAAAGTTGGTACCTCTTCGGGGAACACATCCTCAAAGTCCCTGACCACTGGTATCACGGTGATCCTCTCCTCCTTCTCAACCTCTATCTTGTCAAAGATCATATAACACTGTGCGCCGCTCTGAATTTCCTTCATAACCCCATGAGAAGACAACAACTCAGGCTCCTCTGAGTTGGAGAACAACAACTTCTTCTCCCGACAGTCTATGAGAACATGATTGGCAGAGAGCCAATCCATTCCCAAGATCACATCTAGCCCTTGCAGAGGGAGGCATATGAGATTGACTTTGTATACGCGTCCCTCTACCTCAACTGGACATCTAGCACACACAGAAGAAGTCCTAACCAACCCAGATGTCGAGGTAGATACCACTAGGTCAAACGGTAGCTCACACACCGGAAGACCCAACTCCCGCACACAAGACTCTGACACAAACGAGTGTGTCGCTCCAGAATCAAAAAGAACACAACAAGCTTTGCCAGAAATCACACAACAACCAACGACGAGGTTACCTGCACTTGCTGCCTCTGACCCGGTCATTGCAAAAATCATGCCTGTAGCTTGAGGCTTGCTGCCTCCCCTCCTCTGCTGAGTCTGACCAGAAGTCTGGCTCGGAGTCTGTGATGAAGGTCGTGCCACTGCCCTCCTCAAAGTGGGACAGTCCCTACTAAAGTGGCCCTCCCTGCCACAATGGTTGCACCTGCGGAAACTCGATAGCTGCGGGCAAAAACTCTTCAGTGTGGTCCTCCGCAGTGGTGGCACTGGATCTTGCTGGGAGGGGAAGAAAAGCCTCTAGACCCATGTGGATGTGGATGAGGCCTAGCATACGGCTTCTTCTTCTCATCAACTCTCAGCCTGGACCCAGATGGTCCACTAACTCTCTGTTGTGGCTGCTGCTAGGCTTCCACCTCTACCTTCATCCGCTCCATGACCCTGGCCTTTTCTACCAAGGCCGCAAAGTCCTTGATGGACAACGGGTCCACCATCAAGCGAATGTCTCCTCTAAGACCATTCTCAAACTTTCTGCAACGCCACTCCTCATCGAGCGGCATGGTGTAGAAACGCCCCAGATGCTTGAACCTCTCGGCGTACTTAGCTACTGACTTGTTCCCCTGTGTCAGTTGGAGGAACTCTACCTCCTTAGCGTACCTCACACTATCAGGGAAATACTCAGATAGGAACCTCCTCTTGAAGGTCTCCCATGTGATATCCTCATGCTTCTCTTCCATCACTAGCCTCATGCTGGCCCACCAATGCTCAGTGAAAGCAAGCCTGCTCTCATCGGGGCACCTCTTGGCATCAAAGATGCGCTCCATATCCTTCATCCATTGGTCCGCCTGATCGGGACTCGTCTTGCCATCAAACTTGGCGGGTTGGTGCTTCAAGAAGTCTTCCAAACTCCATTCAGGGGGTGGAGGTTGGGGATGAGGACCATACATCTGAGCACCAACAGCATTCTCCCCTAACTGGTGGAGAGCATCCATGTGCTGCCTCTGAGCGTCCTCAGCAGCATGCCTAGCAGCCTCCATCTGCTGCATCACAAAGTTCTGTTGCTCAAGAGAGGCTTCCTGGCGCTGCATCGCCACCTCGTGCTGCTGCAACATGGCATTGCTTTGCTGGGTCAAAGCAGCAGCCATTGCCTCGATCGCCCTAGCCAGATCTTGCCCATCGCCCTAAGGAGGTGGAGGCTGGACACACAGAAAGAACCATCAGAACTTGGTTACACTAGAAACTTATCTAAGCATGACAAGAAGGCTACAACGGAAGCTAAGCAAACACATAGCCCACAGACAGGAACGAAGGCTTTGATACCATAAAAATATGACATCCCATTTAAATAGAATCGACTACTTAATAAAATATCACATGATCATAATAATAGAGAGCAAGGCAAACTGATGAAAACCATAGACAGAGAATTCACTTTTACAGTCATCCAAACGAGTACTTGAAAAGGGTTCTAGGCATACAACCATGCCATAGCCAAAACAGAAACAACCAGATTCATAGTTATGCAAAAGAAAAGCTCCTAGAGCTAGGGGTTACAAAGGCACTAGGGCCATAGAATGCTCCTGAGAGGCACACAAACAGATCCCCTAAGCTGCGCCACTGCTACCACCAGGCATACTCCCAGAATTTCCTCCATCTGCTCCCACCAAGGGTGATCATCGCAAAAGAGAAAACATAATAGGAACATAAACAGAAACGCAAGGGTAAGCTAATGCAATATAATTTTTTTTATCAGGGTATAGCAGACAAGTAATTAAACAGTTCAATCATGCAGCACAGTAGGCACAGAGAAATCAAGTTACAGCAAACACACAGGACACTATGACTCAATTATCTGGATACATATACTAAGATCGGATTCACTGGACGCTTGCACTCGTGGTGGCCTCTACTGATCTACAGAGCCATTGCCAATGGGTTTCACCCTACCACGCACAAGGTTAACCTTCAAGCATCTAAGGCCATTATCCTACCAAAGACCGCCACTCTCACCACTTGGGTCAGTTTGCTCTACTTGATACTCACTGACCCTTTAGAGTTTCAGGATGTGATCCTTACTTGAATCCATATCTTAATATATACACTACACGCCACCATGAAGTCTCCCCACGAGACTCATGGAATTACGCCTATCACATACCATTTTCATGTCTCTCATACCACAACCACCACTTATCATCTCAACATTTAATTCTCATGCATGTTCTCAACCAACCAAACAGAATTTCCATATATTACTCATGCCAATATACAACTTTCAGTGTACACAACTCATGCAAACACACAATAATCATGCACGTTCGAGATAAATAGCCACACTCAAGGGAATTAGAAATATAACATATGAATCTGCACTATTCTCGCCCAGGCTAGAAGTCCTCGCCTAAGCTACAGCAACTATCTCGCTTAGGCTAGGCATTCTCGCCTAGGCGAGGCCTGTAACAGTGGCACTCTATGAGCATCTCGCTTGGGCGAGATCGCCCTTCGCCCAAAAATCAAATCCTTCGCCTGGACAAGGACGTGAGCAAAGCACATCAGGTTCTTCTTTGAGAACTCGCTTGGGCGAGTCACTCTCTCCTGAGCAAGACAGCGTGTCGCCCAAACCAAGAGCCCTCCGCCTAGGCGAGCTGCTCGAACAGAACTTGGGCGAGTCTCAACTATTCTCGCCTAGGCGAGACGAGCTCGCTTGGGCGAGAATAACAGTACTCGTCTACTGTTACGCGCATGCAGCAGGGATACAACTCAAAAGCAACATATCAGAACATAAACAAGACAGTTCATACCACCCAAAACATCAATCAAGTATAATTTCATGGTACAGACCAAAGGCATGCAGAAATAGTTCTTAAAGACTCAAAACATAGCTTCCCTTACCTTGCTTAGATGCTAACCAAAATGCAAACAATCTCGAAACTAAGGAGTACTTCAGCTCCAAGGCCAAAGCAGTGAGCTGGAAAAAGAAGATTCGCACAAGACGAGGTTAGGAGACTTAACCCTAACTTGACCAACGTGGTCAAACAGTGTGGAAACGGAAAAGAACGGACCAAAAGCTCTAAAGCTCAGCTTACCTGGAAAAAGAAAGGGGGTTTTGCTTGCTCTGAGACAGACAGACTTCGTGCCCTAGCAGAGCTCCTAGCAGAAGACAAGAGAGAGATGTGAGGAAAGCTATTTTTCTGAAACAAAGGTAAAGTGAGATTGTGAGGGGGCTGGCAGGGTATTGGGTTCCTTCAGAAGGGCTGACCTTGGGCCTACGAAAGGCCAGGCCCAACCCTTTTTGGGACAGAAAAAGGGGCTTACACTAAATAACTTAATTAAATAAATTTTTTATATCATTTTTATTAATATTGTTATTAGTATTTTTAATGGATAATATATATTTTTTAAATTTATTTAAACAAATATAATGTCCATTATATTTGTTTTTTAAAATGTGCGTATGGATCACAAACTAGTATATTATAAAAAGAACAAAAAGTACTGACCAAACATCATCGTCCTTCCCTTTTGCAAAGTTCATTCACGCTTTTGCCTTCATCCTTCTTCGTTTGTGCTTTCTCATTCAAAACATCACGATTCACTGTACTCACTATATTGTGTTTAGCCCTTTTGATTCACTATACTCTCTATATTGTGTTTAGCCCTTTTTTTATTGTAACTGACTTTCATCGGTTAAAACCTACTTAACATAGGTTCTCAAAATGTACAGGTGCGTTTTTCGATAAAAAAAATTAACAGACTTTTTGATTCTTTCTCTGGCTCGCTGTTTTGATGAATCAATGAATTTGAATCTCATCCTCTCCTCTAACACGTAAAGAAGCTTTCCATGGATGCATACCATAGTCAATAGGTATCAGAGCAGGTTAAGGCCTGTTGTGCTTCCGCTACTATTGTTCTTGATCCTTCTTTAGTTTCTTTAATTCTTTACAGCTACTAATCTCAGTTTCATATCTCCTTTTTGAACAATGACATCAATAAATACAAATACAAATGAAACGCAAAGCACCCTGCATTGTTGCCAGAATCCTAACAGTCCCTATTACTTGCATCCCGGAGAAAATCCAAAACTCATTCTTGTTTCACCTCAGTTGAACCATACCAATTTGCTGGAGCAGAAGTATGCGGCGTGCCCTCATGTCCAAGAATAAGATGAAGTTTGTAGATGGGAGCATTGATGTTCCCCAACCGGATGATCCTACCTTTGAAGCATGGGAGAGATGCAATGTGATAATCCTCTCATGGATAACGTGCACTTTATCCCCATAAATTGTAGAGAGCATTATCTACATTGACATTGCTAAGCAACTATAGGATAATTTAAAAGAAAAGTTTGGTAAAAGTGATCATTTTAGAATTTCTTATCTTCTTCAAGAAGTACACTCAATCAAACAAGGTGAGATGAGCATAACTTAGTTCTTTATTGACATTAAAACTTTATGGGAAGAACTTGAGTCTTTAAAACCTTTATCAAAATGTAAGTGTGGTTCTCCACAATACAGAGACTGAGTATGTGATATGTTTTCTAAAGGGATTAGGAGAAATTTACAACACTGTTAAGACACAAATTCTTTTAATGGACCTGCTTCCAAATATAAACAAGGTTCCAAACACAGATTCTTTAGTCATTCAGCAGTTGGAAATAATCTTGTTGAAAATAGAGTGTTGCAGAATAATGCAGAAAAGCATCATGGATTGTAGAATATTGCAGAAAAACATCACAGATGGAGGCAACAAGATCAGAATTCTTGGAAATCTCAAGGTAAGGGAAACTGGCGTGGTCAACAAGGTAGAGGTAGGGAAGAAATTCTACTCAAAAATAGTGTTCTTATTGGGCTTTTTTGTATTTAAGGGTCCTTTACACAAAATTTAAAATAGGATCCGTTTAAATTGGGTCAAGTCGTTATGGGGAAGGATGACATTCAGGGTGAAGTCGTCCTCCACCCTACCAGTTTAGCTTTTTTTCTTTTTAAAGTAATGTTGTCGTTGGAGAGAACAATTTTATTTAAATTGAAAAGTTAAGTCATCCTCTAACATGACGACTTCACTTTTCATTATTTTCTCAAACTTTTCAGTTTTAATTATTTTTTATTTTTCTTTTCAAAAATTTCACTTTTGATTATTTTTTTTAAATATCTCAGATTTTTTTATTTTTCCTTTTATTTTTCTGATTTAACGGTTTTTTTTTCAGTATTTTTCCTTTCTTTCAAATTTTTCAGTTTTCATTATTTTTCTTTTTTTTTCAGTTTTGATTTTTTTTTTCAGTTTAGTTATTTTTTTTTAAATTTTCAGTTATCAATTTAAAAAAAAACAAAAAAAATTGAAAAAGTGAAGTCGTCATATATGAGTATGACTTCACTTTTTCCAAATAGAACAAAATGTCATCTACATGACGACATTACCTTTTTAAAAAAAAAATAAAGAAACCGGTCAGGGGAGGACGACTTCACTTCCAATGTTGTCCTCCATCCTGACGACTTGACCCATTTTTGCAAAAAAAAAAGGAACCCATTTATACAAATTTGACTTCCAATAGACCCTAAAATACAAAAAAAAAATTGTTCTTATTGTCATAGGACCAACCATACTGTTGACGAATGTTATGCTAAACATGGCTTTCCATGGTATAAGCAAAAGAATGATTACTCCAATAGTAATCAAGAAAGAAGTGATCAACAATCTTGTAATCTGAATATGAAGAATGAGTCTTCTCAAGAAAATGATAAAAAGGGCGATAATTCGTTTACTCCGGAACATATTCAAAAGATTTTAAAACTCTTGCAAGACACACCTCACAATCACAACATCAATCATATTCAAAGGCATGGTGACACTGCTCCTACCAATGAGACACAAACTGGTAAGATCTCTTGGATACTTGACACGGGTGCCACACATGATAAAAATCTTTTCCTTACTTTCTATAAAATTAAACCTATTTGTGTTAAATTTCCCAATGAATCTTATGTTACTGCTCACCTTGCTGGAACCATCCAATTTTCAAGAAATTTTGCTATTTTTATGTCCTTTACATTCCAAAATTTACTTTCAATCTACTATCTGTTCAAAAATTGATTCAAGACTTGAACTGCAAACTAACTTTTTCTTCTAAGACCTGTCAGATTTAGGACAACAGTACATCCAAGATGATTGGTCGTGCTGATTTGAACAAGGGATTATACTATCTACATCAATTGTCTTTTATTGATAAAAGGCATTTTTGTGTGAATGCTATGTTGAATTATAAACAGTCTAATATTGATGTTTGGCATTATAGGTTAGGGCATCCTGGTGTTAAAACTCTAGAATTTATTTGTAAACACTTTCCCTATATACATCCTATTTCAAAAGAGATTTGTGACATATGTCACTTTGCTAAACAACACAAACTATCTTTTCAGCAAAGTACTATTGTTTCTATGAATGCCTTTAACTTAATTCATGTTGATATATGGGGACCCATTGTTATACCATTTGTCCATGGTCATAGGTACTTCTTAACTATTGTTGATGATAAAACCAAACACATTTGGATCTTCCTTGTGAAAAATAAAATTACAACTAGACCTTTGTTGCTTAATATTGTCATATAAACTAAACACCAATTTAATCATAGTATTAAGGTCATTAGATCTGACAATGGTAAGGAATTTGACTATAATGATTTGTATGAAAGGTTTAGGATTATCCATCAAATAAGTTATGTTGAAAGGAAACATCAATACATTTTAAATGTTGCATGTAACCTTCTTTTTCAATCTAACTTGCCTAATAGTTACTGGTCATATGCTATTTCACATGCTATACATTTGATAAATAAATTGCCTTCTATTATTCTTAATGGAAAATCCCCCTATGAATTGTTACATGAAACTCCTCCTATGTATCTTAACTTAAAAGTGTTTGGATCTTTATGCTTTACCTGTACTTTAGAAAACAATAAAACTAAGCTTCAGCCAAGATCTCGAAAATGTATTTTCCTAGGCTATAAAATTGGGATAAAAGGATATGTCCTTCTTGATATAATGAGTAGAGAAATCTTTATAAGCAAAAATGTAATATTTTATGAAAATACTTTTCCCTACAAGGAGCATAATGTAAATATTGAATCTGACAAGGGCTATAATAATCAAAACAACTTAGATTTTTTACAATATACCCTTGTTATATCTTCTAACATAGAACCTCATACTTATGATGAAGCATGTCAACATCCTGAGTGGATTGCTGCCATTAAAAAAGAGATTAAAGCCTTATAGGATAACAGAACCTGGTACATCACAAAGCTTCCTCCAAATAAAACACCTACTGGTGTATGTGGGTATACAAGATTAAATGAAAAGTGGATGGTACCATTGAAAGATATAAAGCCTGCCTAGTTGTTAAGGGATTCACACAACTTGAGGGAATTGATTATCTTGACATTTTCCCGCCAGTTGCTAAGCACACTACCATTAGACTTATCTTAGCCCTTGTAGCTGATAAAAATTTGCATTTACATCAGTTGGATATCGACAATGCCTTTCTTCATGGAGTTCTTAATGAGGAGGTATACATGATACCACCCCCAAGACTCAAAGATATCAAGCACAATCAAGTCTGCAAACTCACAAAATCATTGTATGGCCTAAAACACGCAAGTTGTCAATGGTTTGCTAAACTTTCTTCATTTCTTATTTCAATTAATTGCATTCAATTTCAATCTGACCATTCTCTTTTTGTCAAGAAAACTCATACTACTTTTACTACTCTTGTCATATATGTAGACGATATTGTTCTTCTAGGATACTCTCTAAAAGAAATTGAAAACATAAAGTGTCAAATACTTTCTAGGATTTGAAGTTGCTAGGTCAAGAAAAGGAATTCATGTGTGTTAGAGAAAGTATGCCTTAGACCTTTTAAAAGACACATGAATGCTTGGGAGTAAGCCCTGCTCGACACCTCTTATGAAAGACACTAAGGTTTTATTCAACATTGAAGATGCCATACAAGACATTGAGTCTTATCACAGACTCATTGGGAGATTGTTATACCTCACAAACACCAGACCAGATATTTGTTATGCTATACATCTCCTTAGTTAGTTTCTTCAAAGGCCTACCAAACATCATCATCAAGCAACTCAACGTGTTTTAAGATACATCAAGGCTAATCCTTCACAAGGGTTACTTTTTGCTTCTAATACTGACATTCAACTAAAGGCGTTTAGCGATTCCGATTGGGCTTCTGTCCAACCACTAGACGCTCTGTTACAGGGTTTGGTATTTTCCTGGAATCTCCTCTAATTTCATGGAAGTCTAAAAAACAAAATACAATTTCCCATTCATCCTTCGAAGTAGAGTATGGTGCTCTCGCCACTACTTCCTGTGAGCTTCAATGGATTCACTATCTCTTTCAAGACCTTTACATCCAACCTTCAGCAACGACCATTCTCTATTGCGACAACCAAGTTGCCCATCATATAGCGAACAACCCTAGCTTCCATGAACACACCAAGCATATTGATATCGATTGCCATGTGGTTCGTGAGAGGCTTCAAGCAAATTTGTTTCGCATTTTTCCTTTTTGATCAAATGAACAACTCGTAGACATTTTCACTAAATCTGTTCACCGATCTTTCACAAACATTATATCCAAGCTCGGAATAATGAGTATCCATTATCCGGTTAGAGGGGAGAATATTGTGTTTAGCCATTTTTTTTGTTTATTGTAACTAACTTTCATCAGTTAAGACCTATTTAAGATATGTTCTCAAAGTGTACAGGTAAGTTTTTCAATAAAAAAATATCACAAATTTTTTTATTCTTTTTCTAGCTCTTTGTTTTGATGCATCAATGGATTTGAATCTTATCCTCTCCTCCAGCATGTAAAGAAGCTTTCCATGGATGCATACCATAGTCAATACACTATTTGGTAGTTCAGGCAGGTTGACAGGATTTAAAGGCTTAGGAGGATTTTAGATTCCAAATTAGTCATAGAAGATTTCATATTCGCAAGTTTAAGGTTCTTTAGCACAACGATAATTCACGACAACATGATTTTGTCTTATAAATTGTGAAGTTATATTACAAAAAAAAAACTAAATATATCAACAACTAATTTTTGTTGGTAAATTCTTCTACAAAATCCTCAATTTTTCACCTTAATTTCTAATGAATTTTTTGACTCATTCCACATGACATCTCTACACTAATACATTCAAATGTTCAAAACATTGATAAATTCATTCATTGGTGTAACTTATTCATTCAAGAATAAAAGGTTGTGTATCTCTTTCTTTGTTCATTGATAAAGTGATACAAATCATAAGAAGTCAATCAAATTCCCTACATATTATGTTCTTTGCATCTTAGTATATATCAGAAGACATACTAAAATTTAAACTTAAATTTAATTGAGAATAACATGTTGATAATTTTGGGTCATACATATATATGATACATATTTAAATGTGTTAGAACCATTATTTATTAAGCCAAATAATAAAGTGATCTAACTAAATTAAAGTTTTGGCTAAACACATTTGTCATGAAAATAAAAACTGTGTAGAGATCATAAAGTAATTTCTAATTTGATGAGGGGCCAAATTAGAAACATTGAATCTTAAAGTAATTAACCAAATTAGGTTATTTAAAGGGTCATGGTCCCCTTCTGAGAGCACACACACAGAACGTAAGTTTCTATTCTTGTTCCTTTCTCTCTATCTCCATCAGGAGAGAAAACCTACAAAGAAAGCGCATGTGTATTCACTTTCTTTTATTTCTTTTATAATAAGAAAGAATAATAAAATTATAATTATTATAGTTATAATTATAAAATTAAATATAAATAATTGTTCCATATTTATTTTAAATAGTTTTGATTTATTTTGTAAGTAGTTTTATAAAAAAAATGTTAAGTTTAAAAAAGTCAAATCGAAAAAATTAGTTAAATTTAAAGACATACTTTCTTAAAGAGTAAAATTAATAAAATAATTATTTTAATTTAAAAAAAAAACTTTTAATCAAAGTATAAAATTGGAAAGCAAATGTCGACACCAAAAAGGAAAATTCCTTTATATATTAATGTAGATAACACGATAATTAATTTCATTTTCTGTTTTTACTATTTAATTCATATATAGTAATTGATATTTTTATCATTAACCGAATGCTTGACCTTTTTTATTTATTTTTATGCTTATGGATGACAACGGGACACTACAAAGAAAATAGGTATTATCGATGGTCAAAATTCATTGAAATTAAGAAAAATTTGTCGGTAAATATTTTTTTCTGATCGATTATCGACAGGCGCGAATCCATCGATAAATGTGACGTAGGTAATACTTTCCGACAGACTATACCCATCGGTAATTACCAACTGCTTGATTCGTTGGTAATTCCCGATGAGTATAATCTATCGGTAATGTCATGCGTTGGGGAATTCAATTTTTGATGGATTTGGCAACAAATATATCCGTCGATAGTGGCAATGCCATTTTCTGGTGCATTCTGTAATTTAAGCTTTCCAAACATACAAAATTATTATCAGACCTACAATCTCACAAATACAATCGGACTTGTCAACTTCATATATAATCCTAGCCAAGTAATCCAGACAAACATCATACAATTAATATCATATGTCTTGATACATCATACAAACATTAAGGTTCTAAAAGGTCTGCTTATAAAAGAAAAAACAATCTAAACATCCATCAGTCACAACGTCCAGTGTGTTGTTTAACTAATGTAACCATATAATATGTAAGATAGTCAATATATAACGAAGCCCTAATCTAATAGTCTACATAATCATCAGAATGCTTTTCTTCTACTTCATGGTCCTGTTACTGCTGGGATTGTGACTGGACTGTGTTGGGGTGGACTAGAGTGGGTTGTTGTTGGGGCGGTGCTGGGTTGGACTATTGTTGAAGACGAGTGTGGGCCTTAGGAGATAGATATGCCACAACTAGATTTTGGAGGTTTTGAAATTCCTGGCTCAAATTTTGATAAGCTTGATCATGCTCTTCTAGTCGTTGTGTGAGTCAATTTACGGCCTCCTAGAAGAAGATGGTTGTTGTTTATGGATACCTCTTCCAGCAGTGTAACTTTTGCCAAGTTCTCTAGTCCCATAAAGTCTTTCTTTTGTTTTTTTCCACTAACAACGTCAACCCAACACTGTGTCCTAATGACGTCTTCCTGATCAGCATCATCAATATGGTCTGACGCATCAACACACGACCTTTGCTCAATTCTGACCTATGATAGTCTAGTTGAAAATTCTTCCTATTAAGAGAAAACAATGAGAAATTAGTTCAATAAGGTATGACATTTAAGTTTAAAGGAATTTATAATATAAGTTTTTGCTTACATGTGTTCTCCTAGACCTTTCATCAACAAACTGGCTAGATCCCTTGCTGATGTGACCCCAACAAGCCCAACATCAAGCCAAAGTACACCTTCAAGCCCAAGCCCATCAAAAGGCCCAATAATAAGGGGTATGCTAAAAAAGATCTAATTGGGCTTCATTCAAGATGGCCCAAACCCACATGGGTTTCTCACACTCTTCACATGGGTCAAAGAAGATGTGAAGATTTGAGAAGGTGTATCAAAGAGCCATAGAATAGCAATAAGATTGGCCCATTGTTTAGGCCTTGCTTTCTAGAATAATAACTTAAACAATGTGTAGTTGAATTGATAAAATTGGGCTTGACTAAGTCCAAAAGGAGTGTGGTCGTGAGCTTATCAAAAGGTCCAAGGTGGACTAAATGGAAGTCAACACTCCTTCCTACACCTCATGGATCCAAAGCATCCAAGGGCTAGGAATGCTTCGTCCTTTTCCAAGGCATCATCCAATGGCCGTGAGCCTTCCTCCTTCTCCAAGCCATCTTTCACGGCCAAGATTGAAACCCATTCTCATCCAAGGGCTAAGAGTGCTTATGTGTATTTGCTTTCATATAAAAGCCTAAATTTTAGGCTATTGTAATCACTCTTGAAATTTAATCAATAGATGCATAGTGTTGAGAGTACTCCACTCCTATTGCCTTTTGAGAGTCACTTGAAATAGAGGATTGAATAATCTCCTCTAGCCACCTTCCTCTATCTTCTCTAAGATAGACTTCATTACTCACCTTTCACTCCAAATTTCGAGAATAACCTTCAACCTTCACCTTGCTTTCGCCAACCCACACTCTTCCATGGAGCTCTCTTCTTCACCTTCATCCAAGGGGTTCCACCACTTGCGAAGATGAGTTTGGTAAAATACCTCATCAATATACGCCTCCCGCCCAGCTCTTTTGCTTATAATAAAATAAAGGCAAACATATATACATTATAAAAGACGTAATTTAGTCATAATATGAAAATAAAAGAATTATGGTTTATACCATACGAAGGGCATGCTCATGAGTGGTAATGGAACCACTTGTGTGTAGGGTCCTACCCTTTTCCGAAGCTTTATTCCTTTGGGTTGTCGCACATTTATTGCAATAAGAAGCAGAATTCCAATGTTCTAGCAAGCGATTCCAAATATGGTGTCTAATCCAATAAGGGCGTTGTCCTGCATTCCTAGCATCTCTAAACATCTCATAGAGCCTATGAGATGCTCTGTTGTGGAAATGTTTTCTAATTTGAGCTTCATGCTCATGTCTCCACTGAACCTTCATCTATAAAATATATCAAATACAACAATGGACATCTATTGCGCATTTGAAATAAATACATTAATAGAAAATGAAAAAAAAAATTCATGACATTTTACCTTAAATCGCTGCCCAAAAGGTCCCTTCTCTTTTTCAGGTATTGCTCCCATGATGGCTAAGACAAAAGGAAGAACCTAAATATAAATGCATAAAAGTCATCAAACAAAAGCCAAAGCAAATAACAAGTCATGTAATACAAATTTGTATTTTAAGATAATGGGATATAACCCTTTATTAAACAGCTCAATCATCGATCGTTCATGAAGAGGAGGTTCAATATCATCAACAGCTGAATCAATAGCATATGCTGCATGAACAATATCACGAGAGGGATTAAAGGATGAGGAACATCTAGAAGCAATGTGAACCACAATAGGGGATGGTCCTATATGGGAAGGTTGTGGTGTGGATGTAAGAGGTATGGGAACCACAGTAGGGTATGGTGTGGGTACCCTAGCAATGTATGGTGTAGGTACCATAATAGAGTGTGGTGTAGGAACCTTAGTAAGGGATGGTGACTGAATGGGTGTACTCTAAGTTGGTCCTGTATGTGAAGGTTGTGGTGTGGATGTAGATGGTGTGGTAGACATAGCAGGATGTGGTATGGGTACCCCAACAAGGGATGGTGCCTGAGTGGGTGCACTCTATGGTATTTGGTTAGGAACCTTTCTAATATAGCGTGGTTGCTTTCTTGGTTTTGATATCTTCTTCCCTATATTGGAACTAGATGGACGTTTAGGTGACATTGCAACTATCAAACTATATAAAATAACAAAATTAAACATCAAGTATGAAGCAAATAGTTGTATTACAATTTTAGATGACAATTGTTATTACCAACAATATCAACCACAAAGATAATACTTTTATAAGTGATATATTTAGAGTTTGCCAAAAGATAATTAGGGAATCTTTTACATAAATTTAACAATTATAACAACCACAATAACATATGACAATAACCAAATAATTCAATCGTCATCATCCTCGTTGTCATCATTTTTGTAATGATCCACATAGTCGTCGCCGTCATCTTCATGATCATGATCATGATCATCATCTTCTTCTTCTTCTTCTCCTTCTTCTTGGTTGTCCAGATTTTCTTCATCTTCTTCTTGCATTTCTCCTTCCAATTCTTCATGAGCACTATGAAAGTCGTGCAATGTAGATACACCTTCAACTTCAATTATTTCATGGGCATGTGACATTTCATCAACTTAATAGGGAATATCTTATTCCACCTCATTTGACTCAATGTGACCCTTAGGCTTAGTTTGTATTGCAACACACCAACCACTTTTGTCGATGCTCCGAAATGTTGGATAAGGGATATAATACACTTGTCTAACATTATTTGCTAGAATGAATGGATCAAATGGTCGGTATCTTTTACTCATTTCAAGTTCGACAATATTATACTTAGGATTCATTCTTGTACCATATCTAGAAGGATCAAATCATTCACAATAAAAAATAACTACTTTTTTTGGAGAAGTACAAGTGTTGTACTCTAGCTTATATATTTTATGAATTATTCCATAAAAATCATCATAACCACCCTCTGTAAGGCCTTTGACGTACACACCAAGCATATTGATATCGATTGCCATGTGGTTCGTGAGAGGCTTCAAGCAAATTTGTTTCGCATTTTTCCTTTTCGATCAAATGAACAACTCGTAGACATTTTCACTAAATCTGTTCACCGATTATCTTTCACAAACATTATATCCAAGCTCGGAATAATGAGTATCCATTATCCGGTTAGAAGGGAGGATATTGTGTTTAGCCTTTTTTTTTTGTTTATTGTAACTAACTTTCATCAGTTAAAACCTATTTAAGATATGTTCTCAAAATGTACATGTAAGTTTTTCAATAAAAAAATATCACAAATTTTTTTATTCTTTTTCTAGCTCTTTGTTTTGATGCATCAATGGATTTGAATCTTATCCTCTCCTCCAGCATGTAAAGAAGCTTTCCATGGATGCATACCATAGTCAATACATTATTTGGTAGTTTAGGTAGGTTGATAGGATTTAAAGGCTTAGGAGGATTTTAGATTCCAAATTAGTCATAGAAGATTTCATATTCACAAGTTTAAGGTTCTTTAGCACAACGATAATTCACGACAACATGATTTTGTCTTATAAATAGTGAAGTTATATTACAAAAAAAAAACTAAATATATCAACAACTAATTTTTGTTGGTAAATTCTTCTACAAAGTCCTCAATTTTCACCTTAATTTCCAATGAATTTTTTGACTCATTCCACATGACACCTCTACACTAACACATTCAAATGTTCAAAACATTGATAAATTCATTCATTGGTGTAACTTATTCATTCAAGAATAAAAGGTTGTGTATCTCTTTCTTTGTTCATTGATACACTACAAAAAAAATAATTTTTACCAGAGGTTATTTATGGCATTTCTAGGGGTTTTAACCCTCGTTAAAGGCATTACCAGCGGTTTGTTTTTCTCCTAGAAAAACCAGCGTCGTTAATGGATTACCGGCAGAATGAATGGATATAATAAATTTGTCTAACATTATTTGCTAGAATGAATGGATCAAATGGTCGATATCTTTTACTCATTTCAAGTTCGATAATATTATACTTAGGATTCACTCTTGTGCCATATCTAGAAAATCAAATCATTCACAATAAAAAAACAACTACTTTTTTTGGAGAAGTACAAGTGTTGTACTCTAGCTTATATATTTTATGAATTATTCCATAAAAATCATTATAACCACCCTCTGTAAGGCCTTTGACGTACACACCATAGTTAACTGTCTTCTTTCCTTTGGACCATTCGTTAGTGTGAAACTTGTACCCATTGACAAAGTAGGTGTGCCATTCTTTGACGCATCTCATGGGCCAATTTGCCAAATCCCTTAACTCTTGATTTGTGGGACTTATTGGTGGGTTATGAACCTACAAATACGCAACAATAAATTGTTACTTCAATTTCGATAACAATTTGTTGAAGAAACTCGATGAAGTTCATACTTGATGTTTGAACTAGTAAGAAAACTCTAAGTATATTCGAGTAGAATTGAATCAAAAGAGGAGTCAACAAGAGTTCAATGGAGCTTGAGGAAGAGCAAAATACAACAGAATAGCAACCTAGTGCATAAAAGCTGCTAGGATGAGTTTTTGGCTTTATAAAATGAGTTTTGCATTTAGAGATTTAGTGAGGATGGTGATGGCCTTTGTTGCCCATCATTGGCAGCTTCAGGGATTGGTTGTTGCAACAATGTATTTTCTTGATACTGTTTTAGTTTAGTTTTTAATTTTATTTTAGTCTAAAATTAATTTTGTTTTAGTGTTTTTAGAATTTTAGGTTTGCTAACATGTTTCATTACTTAAATATAGTTTGTCTTTGTTGTTTTTAGGATAGAATTTTTTAAAATTGTTGTTTCAGATTTAATTGGTATAGTTCTGGTTTTGTGGTTTGCATTTAGCTAGATTACCGCATTTTAGGTTGAAAGAGTCTTTATACTTGTGCTAATCCAGCCATGCATAGATAGTTTGAAAAGGTTTTCATCAAAAGATTAGTGTTGATCACTATTTACATTTTACCTTGTTGAGACTTGAGCTATAATTGAAATTCTTCTTTGTGCGATACACTCATTAAAATGCTCTTGCTCTTAAATTTAAGCATTTGACCTTAGTGTTGACTTTCACTTTGGAGGTTCAAAACCATGCACAAGTTGTCGGAAACCTTTGAAGACAATTAAATACACTTGTACATAGTTAATTGAAGGAGAATTAAGAGGAAATTTCTACAACAAATCAAACTACTGCAGAAAAGAATCATTAAAGAGTTTAAGTTTGATTGCATAGTTGACTTTTTTAAGCTCAAATGCAAGTTGTACATGTTGGAGACCTTTAAAAGAGATATCATGTGACGTGTTGAAGGCAAAAAGAACCATTAGAGTGCACTTAACTGCTACCAGTTGTGTCACTAACTAGTTTAGCTATAATAGAATAACATAAGTAACTTTAGAATTAGATTTTATTAAAGTTAGCATAGAACACACGTCTATAAGGTGGTTTTAGTGTATCTTTTTAGGATTAAATAATTACACATTAGTTCTAGTACTTTAGTTTAGTATTCATAACAATTAGTGTAACATCCCGTCAGGATATTACGAATTTAAATAATAAAATAAAGAAATAATAAATAATAGTCAATTAATGAAACCTCATTTCCCAAAAGCGCGTGAAATTTAAAACTTTAATACATTTATAAAAGTATCTCAAATTCAATTTATAAACTCAATTATAAAATAAATCCATGTTCATAAACCAAAGATTACAAATCTATAAAATCCATAATAAAACAACTCTATAGAAAATCTCCCAAGCTAGCCCCGTTTCGGCTCTATGCCTCACCAGATCCACCTGCAACATCATCTGCTCTCGTGTACCGCGTACACAATCATCGCCAAACACAAGCAGATAGAGTGAGCTAATATCAAACAAATCATATGTATAAAACATTTATATATCAATATAAATATACCAAAGTAATTCCATCCTTTGATTTCATGCCACACGGCCACCACCATGTTAACCGTGTTCTACATCTCTTAATGAGTACCTCAAGGTGTCATGCGGCCACACCTACCAGCCACAACTGATAGAGCACGTGCGGGAAACCATGCTATGGACCACACTTTATAACGTCAGGTGGAGTTCCCCATACGAATAACATTTGTAACATCCCAAAACTACCAAACTTGTTAGTTTAATATTGAGGAGGGCAATCTAATTGGACCCTTCGTACATGCCACAATGTGCACACTCACACCGGCAACACTCACCAACCCGAGCCACAAATCAAAAGTTCCTCGTGTTCATCCGCCATCCCGAGCTACAACTCAAGGGATGCCATTCCGAGCCACAACTCAAGGAATGCCACGTGCTTAACCCCTATCCCGAGCCACAACTCAAGGGATACATTATGAACCACATTTCAAGGAACACCAAAAAGCCGACCTTCGAAGCATCACCAAAGCCTAGTAGACCACGCACACTCAAAGCAAGCAAATTAGAGGCATGATCTCTGCATTATTGTCTGGCGCTACTCTTGAGCCACCAGGCAAAACATGCTTCCAGACCACCTGGCGGGGGACACGTACCGCCAGGCGCCAAGCGCCTCTGCACACATTGACTTTGTGTCTATCGCCTTACGGAACTAACTCTGTCGCCAGGCGCCACCTGTTCCCAACCTTTTTTAATTTTGTCACTATCGTCTGGCGAAGCATACCTCACCGTCAAGCGATACACGAGTAGTTGTGCAATATTGGTTTTCTCTAAGGCTGTAGACCCTTGTTTCACACATTTGGACTCATGGGAATCATACTTACTCTCCATAATAGACACTTCCATCATGCCATGTGACTCATATACCACAATTTCATTATTTCGCACTTAATCCATAGATACACCTTATCTTTCTCTCTATCAACGCTCTAAGTCAAGTATTTCCTTACACTATAGGATCCATATTCACCACTACCATATTACTGTCTAGTCTTGCTCACACAAGCTGCCCATTTCCAATAAAGGTATTTCCCACATATAAATCCTTATCCTACCATAAACCCATATCACATATCCCACTAGTGCATATTTATTTAATACTTCCAGTTCCTAATGGTCATATAACTCCCAACGCTGTCAATGCTTTTGTTTAATAAGGCTCCCTATGGTATTGTCATCACAATACTGATGCTTCCCACTTCCCATTACCTTCCAATTAATTTATACTAATAGCTTATATATATATATATATATATATATATATATATATATATATATATATATATATATATATATATATATATATATTCACCTTAAACCTCTATTTAGTTAATTTCTCAGTCCCAAATACAACAATATCTGATTTTCAAGAATTCCAAACCCAACATTTCTCCTCACAGTCACGCAATTCTTCCTTCTATGCGTTGGCGCCTGGCGATAGGCCCTGTGCTGCCAGGCGGTTCATGTCATTCTGGAGAAATTCTAGAATTTCGAGCACCCTCAAGCCTCTTCCCATAGTTTTCTAACACAATTCTCTGCCCATCTTCGCAATTCGCACGTGAACATGGTAACAGTGGTACAAATACTCAACTTTAAGTACATCCAGTAATAAATCTAATACAATTCAACCATAATTATACTCAAATCATTCAAATCCCCCAATTTGTCAACCCTAATATTCATACATAACTAATACCGCTTAATTCCCTCACACTATAACGTAATTTTCACAATTAATCATCTCCTTTTAATCATTCTATGATTAAACACCTTTCCCATCAATCAAAATTTACCTAAAACCCAAAAAATGTCAAAGTCGAGCCAAAATTGACCCTCGTCGCCTGGCAGATGTTCATCACCACCATGCCATTTATCAAAAACCCAGAAAACTGGGTTGATCTGCTTGTGTCACCTGGCTGCACGATGCTCATCGCTAGGCGGTTCCTCAAAGGAACCCAAAAAACCATAAGAATCAGTATGCATCGCCTGATGGCTATGAATACCCGCCATGGCGATGAGGAATCATGCATATCATGTTATATATCAAGCAATATAATTTAAAACACAAAACAAACAAGTTCCAGCTCCCCTAACCTGGAAATCCTTGTTTAAAAGACAATGCTAGAGTTCTTCTTCGATCTCCAATGGCCTCCCATTGACTCTCAAATCAATAGCTCTCAATCTCTCTGCAATTCAGCTCTAGTGCTCTGAAACTCTGCAGCTCAATACCCTCACAACAATGCAATGTTGTTCTCTCTTCTAATTCCCTTCTCTCTCACCACTACCACCCAATAATTACCCCATTTACTCACCAAAACGAAAATTAATTAGCAAGGAGCTTAATGGCTATTCAATGACCATAATTTAGTGGTTTTTCCATAATTTAGTGGTTTTTCAGCCCTCCTTTCTGCCCATCTAAGGTGGCTAGGGTTTCTCTATCCTTTCACCTTCATGCCAAAAGAAATTTTGGCAAAAAGAAAGTTTAGTTTGGGTTCACCAAGGTTCAAACCCATAACCATGCCAATGTCAAACCAATGCATAACCATTCAAGCAATTCATGTTTTATGATAATTCCTATAAATATAGGATTAAGTTATCACTCATCATAATCAAGCATATTATTAAAAATAATAATAAATTAAATAACACATAGATGGCATACATAGGACTTGAACCCAAGTCCTCTCACATAACTAAGTATTTTTAACCATTTAAGCTAATACTTTTCCACATCATACATGTCAGTATTAAATGTCATAAAGGCTTCTATTATTCGCATTTATTAATTAATTAATTAAATTTCGCGGGTCTTACAATTAGAACTTTAGTTTGGTGACTTAGTGTTGGTAGCCTAGTTTCATTAGGAGAGTGAGTGTAGTAAATAGATTCCTTGCATTGTTAACATCACAATAGTTTAACTACACTGCATTAGCAGTAGTGTTATTCAATTAGAGTCTTAGCTAATTAGAATTTAGTTTTAAGTGTTGTTTTAGATTTTTAGCAAAACTAGTCTATTCAAATAACTTTTAAAGGTGTTTTCATTGAATTACAGTGGCTAATTTGTGTGGGTGTAGCTACCCACTAAACAACAAAGGAAACATGGCAATGAAAAAATAAATGGCAGCCAAGAATCGTGAAATGAACATCAATCACATAAGAACAAACAAGAAACATGAATCATCATTTCAATACTACATGACCTATTCTTTAGCATCAAACTATACACAACCCATGTTATCCCTTACCTGGTTATTTCTCCTCCAATATGTGTTCCCCTTGCACCATCAACCTTTGCTCCACCACTTTGTCTCTAGCCCCAGACCAGTGCGGCAACAACCATCAACCAACTTCACAGAACAATAATTCTTCAACTCTGGCTTCAAATTCAAACAAATTGGAAACAAAAAACAAATTCAACAAATCGAACAGTGATTCTCAATTAAACCACGTCCAATTGGATTGAATATCCCGTGAAAATAACACTCGCCCAAAACGCACTTGTTTGATGCTGGTGAGAGAGGTGGTGGTTGCGGCGAGCTCAAGAGGCAATAACTCAAGGGTGAAACGAAACCCCTCTTCCATGAGCTTGAGCATACGCACGCCTTCTGCTTTGCTATGGTGGCTCGCCGGCGAATAGGGACAATGGGGCAACAACGAGCTTTGTTATGGAGTGACTCAGTCTAGTGTGGCAGGGCAGTGGTTTGGCAGGGCTTAGTGACTCAATTGAAAGTGTATGCAAGAGACAAAAGGGAAAGTTGCGGAGAGAAAGCAAAGAAAAAGTGAAATTGGGGGAGGGAATCTCAATTGAAATTCTGATTTAATCGACAACATTACCGATGGCTAAGATCTATCGGTTAATCCTTTGGTCAACACTTTCATTGCATACTTTACTGAAGGATACGTCCGTTAGCACATTCAAAACCAAAATCTGTTGCTAACTTTGCCAGTAAAGTAAGTCAACAATTTGATCGTAGACTTTACCAACGGATATAGGTCATCGGTAAAATAAAGAGTATGATCCGTCGGTAAATCCGTCGGAAAGTGATCATTACCGACAGAATAAAATTCGTCAACAAAAGGCTACAATAATAAGGATTTTTCTTGTAGTGGGGTGGGGTGGAGACGAATTTCATCATCTCATATCCAATCCCAAAGTAAAAGTTCATCCACATTCTCATCCCCATACTCAACGGCCATAAGAGTATTGTCTCATCCCCATCTTCCTCGAGTAACGGGTATACTCTGTACCTATACCCGCTTTTTTACTATTTTAATATTAATTAATTATTTTTATAAAAAGGTAAAAATTACATCAAAGAAAACATAACATTATAAAATCTTCAAAATAAAAAATATATATTTTCATATCTTCAATGTCAAATATTTAGAAATAAATTATGATGGTATAAATTTAAAATTAGCATACCAAATAACAATTGCATAAAAGTGAAGGAATTACATACAATATCTCACAATTAACATAAATACAAAACCATCTATAAATTTTGCAAACTTTAATGAAACAAAGTTAATAAATTTGAACGTATTTTTAAAAGATTATAAAAAAATGAATAATTAAAGGTAGGATAAGATGAAAAATATCGTGATGACCTAAGAAAGTTTTCTAAATATCATAGTAGCATAATAGTTGAACTGTTGAGAGGTTATGAAAGTTATTTTAACAAAACAATTTTTTTCCAAATAAAACAAAAATTAAGAATTAAAGAGAATGAAAAAGATAAATTTTTATATTACCTATTAAATGAATGACTTACACGATTGAACATCGTAAAAAAATACCCCGTTTAAATATTATATATATATATATATATATATATATATATATATATATATATATATATATTAGGTTGCTTAATAAATTATTGGTACTTTAAATGAGACGAGATAAAAATGGGATATAAATTGGCACGAATATGAGAACGAAGACATGACGGGTATGTATACACTCATCACCATTCTCATATCCAATTTAAAAAATCAGGTATTACCCATACTCATACTAATATTCAATCAATACAAAATTTCCATGTCAAAAAAGAAATGATTTTGGACAATACTCACGAGAAATAGTTCATTTTACCATCTCGTGTTATTTATTGTCTTACTCTATCATTTTATTTTTAATAATATATTAAATTTTTATTTAATTATTTTGATTACATATTTTTATTTTTTAATTTATTAATGTTTATGTAATTTTAATTATTATTATTATTATTATAAATAAGATGATAAAGTAATATAATAATTATGTTACCTACTTAACTAAAAGATTAAATAATAAATATTTAATTAAAAATATTAAAAAATAAATAAAAAAATTAATTAGAAATCTCCCTATTAATCCTATTTTTAAAAAGAGATATTTATCTGTCCAATCACATTTTATATCAAGATTTGGGTAGATTGATTATAGAGATTTCCCTGTTTTTGATATGTGTTGTCATACAAGAAGAATAAATGCCCTCATATAAGGCTTAAAATGTTTACCAATAAAATAGATTATTGCCTTATAAAACATGAATTAAAATAAAAATTGAATTAAGATTATTGTAAATATTTTTACATAAGATTTTTTTCCAAAATTGAATTAAAATAAAAATCATTTTAAATTATTTATTAAAATAAATATTCTTTTAATATTAATAGTGTTAGATATCTCCTCTCTTTTGATAGGAGGATTTCTATCTGTTAAAATCTTATACATTCTTTATATAAAAAGTACATTTTTTTCTTTTATTCTTTTGAGATTATCAGCAATTTTGAAAGAAAACATATTTTATAGAAATTTGCCAACAAGATTTGGGTTCAACTCTTTAACATCTCTAATTAGCTTAGGTGCAGCTTCAAGAACACGTGGTTCTTTCTTGTAACACGTGTGTGTTTTTTTTTTTTCTTTATTCTTTTTACCTTTTGTCCCTTCCGAATTTTGATATATGAGGAAGGCTGGTATACCCTAAAATACGAGTTCAATTTTCAATTCCAAAAAAAAACACTTAAGTTATAATTTCCATTTAAACAAATACTTACATGCCACCTACTTCATATTGTGTGAAAAGACAACAATGACCTTGTAAAATATGTCAATTGATACTCAATTATTTATTTTGTAAATACTATTATTTGCAAATTATCGAATTATATGATGATGTTATTTCATTTATTAGTCTGTTATTATATAACTAAAATTTGGAGCATAGATGATTTAATTTTTATTGTTATGATATGTTACAGTTGAACAAGTTTTACATATATAATTTCATGATAATTTCTTTTAGATTTTAATCTTTAGAAAAATTATTTCTCTTTAAAATTTCAATTTATCGAATGACTGGAATCGTTTAAAGCGATAAAAATATACTCTGAAAAGATAAGATAATGAAGCAACATTTATTGCAAAATAATTATAATTAAATTAGATTTTATTGAACATATATTTAAATTTATTATATCTTTGAACCGTTGACTTTTTATTAAGGCATTTTTATCACATTTTAAATAAAGTGCATTGTGGTTTTACAGGAGCTATACTTTTATTTATATAACAAAACCATTTTACTTAAGACAAACAATCTTATTTTAAACTGTTTTTTACTCAAAAAAAGAAGCTAACTTTATTAAAAAATAAACAAATTTTAAATTTAAATTTAAATTTAAATTTACCACCATAATTAGGCAAAAAGACAAGCAAATGTTTTGGAATTTGGATTTGGATAAAACAGAAACTTAAAATTAGAGAAGCTAAAATCAAGGATAATGTGTGATTTTTGTATCTAAAATATATCTATTATCTACAATAAATAAGAATTAATAAATAACAATTAATAAATAGATATTCTTATGTGATTCTTTTAACAGAGGATAGTTATTTACTTATCTATCTGATATTAGTGCAGTTAAAGGGTAGTTTTAGTAATTAGTCGAAAAACAAGGGGCGCACACCTACGCACATATTGCTCGCATTTTCCTCATGATCTTTGAGTATATATATAAGCCAGTTTCTTCTAAACCCACCTTTCTCTCTTACTGTTTTCTCTCTGTTTTAGTCTTCTGGATCCTCCGCCGGAAACTCTAGTATTGCTGGAGTTGTGTTTGACTTTGGATCCAAAATCTCATAGGATTAGTCATTTTCTGATTTGACTTTTGGTTCAGCTCTTTTGGATTTGGTAGATCCAAAGCTTGAACCATTTCAAGGTATCCACTGCACTCTGCTTGATCGGTTGCATTTTCAGTTTAATTGTTGGATCCCTAATCTACTGGTTATTTCGTTATTTCGTGCATTGATTTTCGAAATTGGAAGAAATTAAGAAACCTCTAAGCCAGTGATGAAAGTTTTTTTTTTTTCTTCTGGATCTGATTTTTTTATGCTGAATTAATTTCATCTCTGTTGCTTTGCTTTGAATGTCGCTGAAACTGGTTTTGGTTGTTTTTACGTTTTGTCTTTGTTGTAGATCGTTGGAGAATGGCATCAGCAGCGAGCAGCGCCACGGGATGGTACAGGGGAAGAGTGAAGGCTGTTCCTTCTGGCGATTGTTTGGTCATTGTGGCAATTTCCAGCGCCAAACCTGGTCCTTTGCCTGAAAAGACCATTACTCTGTCTTCTTTGATGGCACCTAGACTGGTATTTTTAGTTATTTCACTTTTATTTACAATTGGTCAAATAGTGTAATGCGTGTTAATTGCTTTAGTTTTATTATTTGCTAATTGTTCTAGGCACGTAGAGATGGTGTGGACGAGCCATTTGCATGGGAAAGCAGGGAATTTCTGAGAAAGCTCTGCATAGGGAAGGTGCGTTCAAATATAGTTTATTCATTCAGTTGCTACCTGGATTTGATCGAGTGTTGTGGTTTTGTCTCCTTCTGGTGAAGGAGAAATTATTAGGATTTTAGGACCATCATGGCACGAACTAATCTTCACATGGCGTTATTAATGCTCTATCATAAACTGAAAAATTGAGTTCGCGTCATGGCGGGATTGATCAAGACAAGTGATGGTCTTGGACTACCTAATAATTTTCCCTGGTGAAGAGTGGTGTGTGCCTTACGTGATTTGATTTTGGAATTTGAAACAGGAGGTGACCTTCAGAGTGGACTACAACGTGCCAGCCATCAATCGAGACTTCGGAACTGTTTTTCTCGGGGACAAAAATGTTGCTGTGTTGGCTGTTTCCCAAGGATGGGTTAAGGTTGAAAACCGTGTCCTTTGTGCTGTAGTATCTCAGTGTACCATGTTGGGAATGTTTTACTGACCCGTCCATGAATTGGTGTTTTTGTGCATGCAGATAAGGGAACAGGGGCAGCAGAAAGGTGAAGCAAGTCCATACTTGGCAGAATTGTTACGCCTGGAAGAACAAGCTAAACAAGAAGGCCTTGGCCGGTGGAGTAAGGTTTGTTTGTTTTGGTTTTCCACTTTAGCACTGAAGATATTTTTTGAAAAAAATTTGTAATTGAGGCATGCATTTGGCACAAAAAATTTGAAAATCAGATGTGCATTCATTGGTGTCCTGGCAACTTGGTTTGCTTGGAAACCAAAATGTGTTGTGCTTTGCATCTTTGATAATGTAAAACAAGTGTTTACTGCTGTCATTATCTTAAAGTTACTTGCTTGTAATTTACTTGTGTATTTTGGAAATGACCACTTGCCTAGTTTGTTTTAAAGGAATGAAAAAACTTGTCCCTTGTATTACAATCTATTTAAAGATATTGGCTTTCTGTAATTTAAATTAATAAGGGATATGATGCTAGAATGGGATCAAAATTGGAGATGTGAATTGACTCTTTCTGTTTAATGTTAAGAAATTCCTCCTATATGAGCAATATATGGCTTTATGGTGATTGCAGGTTCCTGGTGCTGCTGAGGCATCAATCAGAAATCTACCACGTTCAGCCATTGGTGACCCTAGTAACTTGGATGCAATGGGTTTGTTAGCAGCAAACAAGGGATTGCCCATGGAGGCAATTGTTGAGCAGATTCGTGATGGCAGTACTCTCCGAATCTATTTGCTCCCACAATTTCAGTTTGTCCAAGTTTTTGTTGCTGGAATTCAGGTAAGAGTCAAATTCTATTGCTAATTGCTACTATCTTTATCTACACATACAATTAATTGTTTTCCCTTTACCCTAGTCCCCACAAATGGGAAGGAGAGCTGCACCTGAAAGTGTTGTTGAATCAGAATTGGCATCTGATGACACCAATGGTGATGTTTCTGGGGAACCACGTGCTGCACTTACATCTGCACAAAGACTCGCTGTTTCAACCACAGCTACAGAAACTGCTGCTGATCCTTTTGCACATGAGGCTAAATTTTTCACTGAAATGCGTGTATTGAATCGAGATGTAAGTAACATGTTTCTATGACTTACATTACTTTTGCATTTTAAAATTTTTGTTAATCCCAATGGGTACATTTGCATTTTAAAATTCTTGTTAATCCAATGGGATGCAGGTTCGGATTGTATTGGAGGGTGTTGATAAGTTCAGCAATTTAATTGGATCAGTGTATTATCCTGATGGTGAATCCGCAAAGGACCTGGCATTGGAACTTGTAGAAAACGTATGTAATTCCCGTGGGTGGGGTGATATTAGCATTATTTATTTGTTCTAAATTAATCCATGGTGGACATGACTGTGTTTACTGTTCACTGGTTTATTTGAGATTGAAACAAGTTTTTTTTGTTTCCCTTATATTTGTACTTAGTCTTTTCTTGTTGAGGTAAATTATACTTATGATGAGCATGATAAAATATGCATGTTGTGAAAACGGAGTCAACAGAGACATGAAATGAACTCTGTTTGTGTAATTTATCATGAATTCTGTTTGTGTAATTTGCATGCAGGAAGTGAACACTCTTATTTATATAATTGGGAAATACTCTGAACAACAACTACTAAAATTTATTTAATCAAATTGAATTACATATTCTTCCAGTATCTTTAACAATGTATTGAAATTCTAATCTAGTATTTGATTAAATGAATTTGAAAAGGGGAATATTATACTTGGTATCATTACTAGCTTTATTGGCTTGGGGTTGGGGGGACTATAGACTCCACATACTTGTGATTTTATTGCTGTCTTAGTTTTAATGCAATAACATTTCCAGGTTCTATTTTCTGCATGACATTTTGTTGGAGTCTGATTTTTCTAGCTTTTTCTGTTTTGAATTTAGACTTTGCTGAAGTGATTTTCCAGATATTTTTCTAGAGGGGAGATGTATAGAGTGTTTCTTCTTGTTTGTTTTTTTTTTTTTTTTTG
>Ga0209589_1002279_pt1 | contig 33054 bp, 17 predicted proteins | sample CowpeawhiteBW_FD_187525 | JGI IMG/M metagenome (GOLD analysis project Ga0209589, IMG submission 187525) | Root nodule microbial communities of legume samples collected from California USA - Cow pea white BW (SPAdes) (version 2) | ecosystem: Host-associated > Plants > Roots > Nodule | place: USA...
TATATATAAATATATATATATATATATATATATATATATATATATATATATATATGGTAATAGGAATTCTAGAATATGTTTTATTCTTTTATATTTAATTTATTCTTTTGTAGGTAAGTTATCCACGAAAATTTTTGTAGGTAAGTTCTTTACGAGAAATTTCGTAAATATGTTATCTAAGAAAATTTTCGTAGATAAATTACCTATGAAATATTTCGTAGATAACTCGAATATTGGATGATGGTAATGGTCATAGGTAAATTACCTACGAAATATAATTTCGTAGATAAAGTTACATACCAGCGTATGCACATAATAACCATATTTCTTGTAGGGTTGGTGGGGCATGTCTGTTGTCTTTTTGATTTCGTTATATCACTTGTTTCTATGTTTTGTAAGAGGAGCCACATGCATATAAAGTGATGTTTGTTTATATGTTAGCGTTATTTGGTTTCCATTGTATTTTCATTATGGGTTGTTTTTATTATTGTTGAGGTTTTAATTTATGTGGGAGATTATTGCGGGTTGCACAATTATCTCATGGCGGAGGTCAAGTGGGCTAAGTCACAATCCAAAAGTGGGATTCCTAGTAGAACAATTGTTGAGAGGGTGGGAGGGAGATTATTGCAGGTGGCATCAATTGTCCAAGGCAGAGGCCAATTGGACCGCGTCATAATCAAATCGTGGTGCTTGGATTATTGTGAAAAGAGTTGTGTCTTGACTAATGGTTATAACTTTTGGCCTAGTGGTAACCGCTTGATCCTAAAAACACCTCTCAAAGTTACAAAGAGCATCAACCTCTCTACGTTACACCAAGTATAAACATGTCCATGTATCACCTTGATTACCCCATGAGAGTAAGTGTAATACCTTAGAAAATTTTTATTTCTTAGAATAATTCTATTTGTTAGCTTTATATTTTTAAGAACTAACATAATTGCCAAATGACTTTGTAGCTCAGTTGGTGAAAATGGTAATTTAACATGTTAGGACTTGGGTTTAACTTTTGATATCAACACTTAATATTTTTGGATGTTTTATAACATTATTCTACCAACATGAAATTATTGATGATTAATCATACGAGTAATAAAGTGGACAAGTCCAGATATCTTCTCCCCAAGGACTAATGTGGTTTAAATTATGGATTGTTTACTGATAGACAACTTTTAATTTGTCAAAATGGAAACAAATAACTTGATTGAGAAAAATATAAGATAAAATTTTCACAGGGATTGGGTTTCATGATCCAATTTAAAGCAAAAACACTAAACAATATTCTTCTAATTCATACTCTAGCATTTATGCCTTATGTAACAAGCCTTAATGTCTTAGTGAAGTCTAAACTTTAATAAGAACCCCAATGTCTTAGACCTTTCCTTATTATGAGTTCACATTAATGATCAAATTTTGATGTTATGAATGACCAATGATGTACTCTATCTCTAGATGCACAATCAATTAGTTTTTTATTCTAGTATAGGTTCTAATATTGTGTCCAATGATTAGATACCCACAAATATGCAATCAATAATTATTATGCAGTTAAAGCAAGAATAGAACACAAGAGTGAAGGAAAAAAATTATATTGATTAATGGAATTCATAGAGAATAAATAATACATTACACTAACCCCCGTGAATGAGGGAGTTAGCTACTTCTAGACATATTAAACACCAGATTGATGTTGAAATTGAATGTCTCGAACCTTTAGAATACCTTTCTACCTTCAAGTGTAGAGATATCAAGTTTCTTTCTCTCTAAGTGTGTGTTTTTGACGTATGTTAGGCAATTAATTTACAGACTTTCATAATTGGACTTGGACTGGTACTTGAATAAATTATAAGAGATAATCCTTTATATATATCTTTTAATCTTTAGAGATTTCATATCTTTGAATTATTCTTCAATTATTCTGACTTGTAATTTGAGTAACCAACTTTTTGAATATTTGATATTGTTGATAATCTTTGACTATTCAATTTTCCAATTTGTCGTGAAAGAGTTGCTACCACAATGGTTTGCCCCATTTGTTGCCTTCCTAGGTTGAAGACAACAAGGTTCATGAAGTGGAAAAGGTCATTTTCCCTTATCTCTTTCCGCAATTGTGTTTCTCATAATCTAAACCTCAGTGGCTTCTTCGCATTTTCCCTAATCTCTTTACCTATATGTGTTTGATTTTGACTATGTTTCTTGAATTATAGGTTATCATTTGGATGGACAACCCCAATACCAGTTTTGTTCTCTGCCGGCAAAGGTTAAGGTTAGAAATTTTGCTCATTTTTCTTATTGTGTGTTTCTTCTACTTCTGGTTAGAAATTAGGGGAATCCAATACCACTGTTTGTTCTCACTGCAAGATTTGGATCTAGTAAGTAATGTTACTAAATTAAAGGAAGACTGGAAATGGAATGATGGTAGAAGAGAACAGATTTTGCCCCTATTGGCGCCTATTGTTGATTTTACTGAATGGGTTGGGACATATATACACATTGTTGGTTAAGATGAACTAATAAACCCTATTGACTTATTATTTTTTGTTAATGGGTAATGTTGTAAGTGTTTGTTTGTAGGACTCTTGATTGATGGTGAGGGCTCTCTGCTCAAGCCTTAAAGGTAAAGGTCAGTTGCTTATTAAGAATTAGGGTCTACGTGAACAAAATTGTTTTTTAATACACTTTCCTTTCTACCATCCTCGTGGGTTTGTAATTGTATTCACCTACATCTACTTTCTCGGAATTTTCTGCCACGCAGGGTGGCATATATGTTATTTCCTGTTCTCATGGTCTTGGACCGTTTCGATGATATAAATTTAAATTCATATTTTCATTATTCATAAAATTTAAATTCAAAACCTTTTAAAGACTCTGAATTCCATTCTTTTTAGACCAACCACTTGCTTGTGTATTCTTTAAATTAATCCAATCTTTTTGGAACCAATCTTTAATTTGTTTCTGCGGAATGTGAAGACTACACATGCTGAAGTACTTCTTCACTTTGAATTAGCAGCTCAAAAGTCATGCATTTTTTTTTCGTACTTTAGAAATATATGATTAAAAATATTTAAAGGTTCTCTAGATAATGACGAAAACCTATCACAATTTGATTTGACACATAGTTTTCCATCCCTCAGAATGCTAGCAGGAAATTGATAGATTAAAACTCTTGGAAATTAGTTTACGTTTGTTGAGAACTCTTATAGTTAATGAATAATGATGTGGCCTTTCAATTTTGACCTATTACTTAAAAAATGTATATTTATTTAAGATGTGGGTGCCTAACTTTTTATCAGTTTATGCAGAAAATTAAGTAACAAGACTAGCCAATTATAATAAGAAAAGAAAAAAATAATTTAATTTTCCTTATCAGTCTTAGCTAATTGTGGATATTATACTAAATACGATCTGGACACCATTAAAATTCTCATAATTCTCATATTATATGAAATTTTTCTTATAAATTTGTTAAAAAAACTTTGTAAGAAAATAATTTTTTCTTCTATTTTATCTAAAAATTTTAAGTGGCAAGTAATTTATTTGTGGATAATTATTTTGTACAAAATTATAAAATTTGTAACTATTTGCTACAAAATTTGTTGTGAAAAGTGTTTCATACAAAATATTTTGCAAAAAGATTGATAACAATTTTGTGCAATTGTTTTTTCATAATAAGATTTATAAGTATTTTCTAAAAAAAAAAAATTAGTAAGAAATATGACGTTTTTTTAGTAATAAGAATATGCATGTTTATTATATAGGTTCCATGTTTATTATATAAGTTTGATTTTAGAGAAAGATATTTGAAAAAACCACAAATATTCCTAGTGAAAAGTACACACTCAATCATGTATGAACATGCATGCTATGGACATAACAATTCCAGAGAAACTCAAAATTACTTTATGAATGATGCACGATTCCAAATAATATTTTGTTTCCTTCCTGAGTGATCGATGCACACATTTGAGGTTATGACGGTAACAATCTCATAATAGTGTTTCATTTTGGTTTTCTAATTTGATTTCAACCATATCTCTTTTATTGGTCTTTTATGCACTAACTAGCTATTCTACTGTAGTTTTCCTTTAATTTTCCTTTCTCCAGCCTTTTCCAAGTGCATTTAGTTGTTTTTGATGGTATCCATGATTGACCGATAAAGTTGATCCTCTCTCCATAATTGATGGATGAATGAACCTTTTTAATCAAAAGTAATATCCGATTATCTTAAAATCCTATTAATATTGGATGACTTGTTTTATCTTGAATTCTTTATCATGACTTTCCTGCATTCATATTTAAGTTTCTTGCTTCTAGAGTTGTTTCTCAAGCTATCACATGATCTATTAAGCAAAAATTCCTAAAGCCTTGGCCATTATGGGGAGTAATACATCCAAAAGACAAAGATCCTTTATGATATCGATTTAAGGTCAAACCAGTGACAGAGCTCTTAAGGAGCAAGCAGGGGCCAAACCTTTCCAATTTTTTTATCAATTTTTTTAAATTATATATATTTAATTTTTTTAAATTATATGTATTTTTTAAATTAGATAGTATTATATTGAAGAATTAATGAAAATTAAATTAATTATTATTTTTATTTCTTTTATAAAGTATAATATTTAATATTAATAAATAGAAAAATATAACATCAAATATAATAAATCAAAAAAATTATTAAGATAATTTTTATTTTTTCTTGTTATTGTCTTTTGAGTTTTTCATATGTTGTAGTCATCTCTCACTTTTACATAATTTCTTTTGTTACCAAAGAAAAAAAAAGTTAAATAGAAACTCATTATTTTTGTTCTTATTCTTTTTATCTTTTCTTCCATTTTTAAAGAAAAAAACTTGTCTCACTTGATAGTGAAATACTTGTTTAATATTTAGTATTATTTTTTTATCTCATGACATTTTGTATATTATTTTTTATGAATATAGAAGAGTAAGTAATGTATTATATGATTTTTTATAGACAATTTTTAAGTGGACTTGATTATCATAATTTTTTGTTGTCTCTTAATTTTTGATTAGATTATGATAAATTATTTTTTAATCTTAAACTTATTTTTTAAATAGGTATATAGATGAAAAACAAAAGAATAAATCCATTTTTTTAAATTGATAAAAGAGAAGTGAAGATCAAAACAGGACAATATAGTTGGTCACCACATAACAATAAAATAAAATGTTTGTGATGACTTTTGAATTGATATGTGCACATTAGTAAAATGGAAAATGAATATTTGTAGATAATATGGTTATTTATATTGAAAAAAAATAGCTGAAAAATTTAGTTATGATTGAATAATTTGATAAGTTCAAGAATATGAAAAAATAATGGATAATTCTTCGTATATGTGTAGTTTCTTTTATAGTTATATCTATACTAAATTATCTATTTATTTTTTATTGAATTAGTAACAGTAATGTTAACTATATAAATTTTAAGTATATTATTTTGTCTCCCCCAATAATTTTGGTCAAGATCTGCCACTGGGTCAAACATCCTTAAACTTGTTCTTAATGCCTATTCATGTATTTAAGGCAAATGAAAAACAAATGTCCATTTTTATTGTACTTTAAATACCATGAATATTGTGATGTCAAGATAATTTGTATTTGATTTATTATTACAAATGAAGGTTCATTGGAGACCTGAGCATGAAGCTCAAATTAAAAGAAAAAATCCACAGCAAAGCACCTTTATCTGAGATGTTTAGAGATGTTAACATTACAGGAGAACACCCTTAATAGATTGGGGAGCACATATAGAATAAATTGCAAGAACATTGGAATTCTTCCAATTATCGCATGGTATACAACCCAAAGGAAAAGAGCTTCAGAAAAGTTTGGGACCCTACACAGGTGGTTCCATTACCACTCATGAGCATGTCATTTGTATGGCATAAAACTTAATTCCTTTTATTTTTCATATAATGATACAACTTGTCTTTCAAATTTTATGTATATATATAACCCCATGTTTTGTTACAAGCATGTGAGTTGGGGTAGGATATGTTTGTTGATGAGGTATTTCAATAAACTCTCACAAGAGATAACCAGTTTGTTGATGAAAGATCTTAGAGAACACATGTAAGCAAAACCTTTTACTATTATTTCCTTTGAAACAAAGAGAAAAGAATAATCAAGTAGCCTATACCATGTTAGATCTGAGCAAGGGTGATATGTTGATGTGGCATAAGAGCATAATGATGATGTTGCATAAGAAGACATCATTAAGACATATAGTTGGGTTGATGTTGTCGATGGAATAAATAAAGGAAGACTTATCAGACTAGAAAACTTCGTACAAATTACATTGCTAGAAGAGCCATCCTTAAGACCCAACCATATTCTTCAAACAATGATGAGGAGACTGTTAACCTACTCACATAACAACTAGAAGCACGTGATCAGACTTATGGAAATTTTTGCCCCAGTTTAAAAACTTCTAAAATCTAGTCATGGAATCCTAATCTCATGATGCCCAAACTCTTCTTCAACAACATCAGTCCAGCCCAACACCTTCTCGACAACAACCAACTCCAGTCTAGCCTACCCCAATCCAACCACAGTCCAAACAACAACAACAACCTCAAGAAGAAGAAAATAATTCTTATAATTATGTAAATTATTATGACTTCTTTTTACATACTTATTACGCGTTTTTTTATTATGTCTAGATACAGTACATCTAGATATTGTAATCTGTCTCGGTGCCCTTCATGTACAAAATTGCAGTTTTATTGTACGTCTGTGTGAGATTGGAAAGCCTAATTGAGTGTAGAAAAATCCCTTACATTGGTAAGTGCACTTCATTTATTGATGAATTTTATCGACAAATAAATATGCCAGTAATGTCTCGTACATGTGACATGAAAGTACCGACGAATACATTCGTTAGTAATTATCTAAGGACGTATCCATTGATAATTAACGAAGGAAGATTTTGTCAATAAAATTATCGACGACTTCATCCCTCAATAAATAATACCTACTATAATTTTACCAACAAAATTTTACCTGTCGAAAATATTGATTATCGATGGATTTCTACATATGCTGACAGAAGGTAACGGTCGATAATACTTTTTTTTATAATGAGAAAGTGAGAGAGAGTATAACTGTGATTGCGGAGATTTTTCAACTTTAAATTTGAATTTTAGATTAAAACTAATTTACAGTTCCTATTCACGTTCACAAAGCTGTACAAATTCATAACATATAAACGCTAACATAAATAAATTAAATACTATTAAATACTAACAAATTTAATATTTTGCGTTGCATTAGAGTCGACTAAGTGGATTCTATTAGCATGAACTAAGTTGATGTTAATCTCAACATTAACACATATATTTATTTATTTAGAAAAGTTTAAAATGATTTTATATTTTCTTCAATAAATAACCTTTTATGTGCGGAGAGTCGAATAAATCAATTCTATTAACCTCAAATATTAAGTGGAGTCTATTAGCATTAAGTGAATGTTAATATAAGACTAACACAACTATTTTTTATGAAAATTTTTTTAAAAGTAATTTTATGTCACTTTAGCTAACTCTAATAACATCACAATTTATTAGATATTAATATTTAAAAACTAAATTTATATATATATTTTTTATAAGTTGTGCATGTGTTTTGTTAGTGTATATGAAATTAATTTTTTAGTTTAAGTCTTGAATTTTAATACTCTCACCTAAATCCAAAAGACACATGTCCTCGTTACTGAAATAACATCAGGATAAATTAGTCTTTTCAACGCAATAATAATTTTTAAAAACAAAAACAACTAATAAGGTAGACCAAAGACAACGTGAGAAAGATGCTAACCAAAGAAAATAATTATTAACAATGTTCATTAAAAATATTACAATATGCTAAATAAATATATTAAATCAGTATTCAATTGCATTAACTTAAGATCCACCAAATCAACTCTAGATATAAATAAAATAATAGTGAATTTTCACTCGTTATGTTCGTAACCATACCTTTACCTCCTTAAGTCTGAGGTAAAGTTGACACGATCTTCCGAACAGTGTGGGCATTATTTGTCGTTTTGTGAAAACTTTTAGTTGACATTAATTAATATTATTTTTCTTTAGTGTTAGAAAATGTTATCACTTTTAAAAGAATGATTAGGTTTCATGACAGTGAATTTTCTGAGAGAAATATCCGAGTATTATGTGAGTAATGAGATATTATAAAAATATATATCCAATTTTATGCTCTTTTATTTATCGAGTTAATCCAGGGAATCCTAGGATGGTGTTCGGTAACCATTAATCTATTTATATGCTCATTGTTGGTTTTTTCCTCCTTCAAATAAATTTAAAGTGATATAAAAATTGAAATCAAATATATGAATTTGATTTTGATAATTTTTTAAAAAATAAATGTGTAACACCTATTTAATTAATAATGCTAATTAAAGAAAATGTCAGACAAAATAATATTGGAAACAAAGGTCTGAAGTATAGATACTACTTCTTACAATTATCCAAAAAAAATCAGAATAAAAATTTAGGCATACTAAGATGCCAGTAACCCAAGTAGAGTGAGAGTCGACAGCTTAGAAAATGAAGTGCCAAGCAAGACAATACATGGGTCGTGGCCCTAAAAGAAAGCTGGAAAACCAACCCAGAGAGGCTAAGCAACAGAACCTCCATCACCTTGATGACCACGAGGAGTTCTCGCATCTGCTCACATCAATAAATTGATGATCATCATATAAAGAAGAAAACCACACACAGGAACACAAACAAACATAAGGATAAGCTAGAGTAGAAAACAATTTATCATACAGTTACATACAATTTCACAGTCCAAGATGCATATGTCAACCAACCATGTTATGACCTTTCAAACAATACACTAAGACTCAAGACACGACTCATCCGGATACATATAGTTAGTCAGATTCAGCGGATGCTTGCACTTGTAGTGGCCTTTCCTGCTATACCGAGCTACTCTACACTAGTGCATTTTAGAGTTTTTACATCGCAGTATATGCTTTGGTTCTTGCGCACCCGCTGCATATAGACATGCGGTGGCATTTTTGTAATTAAAGGCACCTTTTATGCCTCGGTTGTTATACTAACCGAGGCATATAGCTTAAAAAAATTTACGAATTCGCGCTGTTCACAAAATTTGAAAATTTTTAACTGCTTTTATGCCTCGGTTACCACAAAACCGAGGCCTAATAACTTTTTTGCTTCAGGTTTTTTTTATCCGATGCAGTTACTTGACTGTAATTTTTTTTTTGTTTTAATTCACTAATAGAATATGCCTCGGTTCTTTTATAACCGAGGCAGTATGGACCTTTTTGCTTCGGGTCTATTGCCAACCGAGGCATATAGTAAGACAATATGCCTCGATTTCGAATTAACCGAGGCAGTATGGCTTCGTAGGGTTTAAAAAACCCTAAATCCTTTCGTAACCGCACACAGCCCCCAAATCTTTTCTTCTTCTTCCACTGCACCCCAGCCTTTGTTCCGGCTTCACCACCGCTCCAAGGGGGCGGCGGCGGCGGCGAGGAGGAGCCGCCGGTGTCGAACTCGCTCATGGCGGCCATCAAGCGGTCGCAGGCGAACTAGCGGCGTTAGACGAAAATATTTGCAGGATCGCGAAGGTGTTGTCGAGAAAGAGCAAGCGAAACCCTTTATTGATGGGTGTTTATGCAAAGAGTGAAATCTATTATATATAATAACTGAAAGTGTGTGTTTAGACGAATGAACCTTGAGTGAAATGGCAGGTTTTTGGGGGCGACTTGCGGCCCAGAGAATGAGAGAGAAAGAGGAGAAGAGAAGAAGGAAGGCGAGGATGAATGCAAGGAAATAGCAGCGACGAGGGAAGCCATGGTGGGCATTGTCGTGGGCGTCGAGGAGACCCTCTTCTTTGATGGCGTGGAAGTGGTCCTTCCAAGGCCTCCATAGGCCCTTGCGGTTGGTGGAGCTGCTCTTGCGGGAGCCAGAGAAGCGGGTGGAGGCGGACTCACGGGAGTGGCGACCCAACGAGGAGTTGGAATGGGAGTGGGGCGGAGAGCCCAATGGGCTTTGGAGGGGGCTGGAGTGGAAGGAGTTGGTGGTCTTCTCACCGTCGTGAGAGGAGTCGCGGGACGAGCTTTGGACGTAGTAGATGGGCCGGCGGGGAGAGTAGGGCGGTGAGGACTGGGAGAGGCTGCTAACCTCGGAGTCTGTCTTGGTCAGTACTGCCATGTTTGCACTGCCGCTGCACCGTCGAATTTTTTTCTATTTCTGATACACAATTAGGCCTCGGTTGGAGGAAACCGAGGCAGTAACTACTTTTTCTGCCTCGGGTTAGTAACCGAGGCATAAACGAGAGTCTTTTTACCTCGACAGTATATGCCTCGGGTGCGAACCCGAAGCCAAAAATGCAAAATAACCGCTGTTGTTTGTCTTCCTTGCACTAGTGTCTACCAAGCTAAATTTTACTGTGTTTCTTTTCCCCCCACATAAGGTTAGTCCTTAAAGCATTTCAGGCCTCCTACTATTCTTAAAGCATTTCAGGCCTCCTACTATTCTATGTGAGACTAACCGACTCTTTAGAGTGTCAAGATGCAATCCTTACTTTGAATCCTTACTAAATTATATAAATGGGGCACCACCATGAACTTCTACTAACAAGGGTCATGTAATTACGTCCCGACCAATTGAGGCACCACCATGAGGTCTCACCTAGAGGCTCATGGAATTATGCTCTAACCAATGAGGCACCACCACGAAACTATCGTGAAATTACGCCCTAACCAAACCAACATCATACTTCCAATAATCAATTTAGAATTTATCATGTCAAAACCATGCTACTTTGATAACCGACCATCCCATCCAAGTCACATGCCAAGATCATATTAAACTTATCATTCACAACCCATAAACCATTTCGCTCATGCATATTTATTCATCTCATGTTTTTAACATACAATCCAATCAAGCATGTACCAAACATCCAAGAACATAAAAGCAACGAAATAAGAACGCACCCTCGCCCAGCTCCTCGCTCAAGCAGAAAGGTCTCACTCAGGCGAGCTCCTTTCGCCTAGGTGAGAGCTCGAGAAGAGGGGAACAATGGCTTGCGCGTCCTCTCTTCTTAGGCGAGACCTCCACGCTTGAGCAAGATGAGCTCTCGCTCAAAATAGGAGCTTGCCGCCTAAGCGACAACTCTTGTAGCACCTGAGTGGGTTTTCTTATGCTCTCGTTTAGGCAAGATCCACTCGCTTGGGCAAGATTATCAGATCTGCCATTGTTCGTGTAAGCCAACATAGAAATCAACCAGAGCAAGGCATAGTATATATTCATATTAACTTAAAAGCCATAAAATCACCTAAGAGCACAAAACAAAACTGAAAACGCAACAAAAACACATTCAAATGCGAACCCTAGCTTCCCTTACTTAGAAATAACTAGCAAAATACCCTAAGCTAGTGAGTACAACAGACCTCAGAGCAGATTCACAAACTGGAAAAATGGTAGAACAGGTTCAAAACGGGTTACTAAGGTGAACCCTAGCTAGAATCATGACAGTAGAGCCAGAAACAAGGAAGGTACGGTTAGAGAATCGACTTACGTGAGTAAGAGTTGAGTTTTGAGCTAGCTTGACCAAGAGGGGACCAAACCCTAGTAGAGCACTATTTGAGAGATTGAGAGGAGTAAGGTGGCTGATTTTATGTAAAATGGCAGAAATGAGAGTGTTAGTTGGTTTAGGGTCTTTGGTTCCCTTTAGACTAGGCCTAGGCCTAATTGATTAGGGACAACCCCATTAAAATTAGGGTAGAACAAACAGTGGACCTGACAAAATGAATGGAAAAGTTAATTTAATTTCAATTCTTTATGCATAAAATTTAACAAACCATACGATTTTTTACCCAAAAAAGGCCTGAAATAATATGGAAAGACCTTATGGTTGATTTGTGTAAAGAAAAGAAAGAATATTCATATGCAAAAATAAAAAACTTAAGTCAATAAGAGTATAACATATATAAATATATTTATATGAGTAATATTGAGTAAGTATTCCCCAGAAGAATATGCTGTATTTATAAATATAAGTGGATAAAAAATAAAAGATGATAAATCATTGACAAATAAAGTCAATCAGCGGAATATCAATTATTTAATTTAATATTTTCATACACATTTAATTATCGTATGTATTCATGAGATATTAAGTTCATAATTATGGTGTAATATATTACAATTGTATTTTTTATTATAAGCATAATATGTACATATTACAAAATATTATGAAAATAAATACATTTATTTAATAATTTTTCAGCTCGAATTTAGATTGGAGTATATATTTTATTGAGTTAATCTATTGCTTGAATGTTAAATTGTATTTGATAATAAAATTGATAAATAGGTCTACAATTAAATAAAAAATTAGTACTTAGTATTTTATTAACTATTTTGTAACTTTTTCTTTGAGTATTTAAATATTTTAAACAAATAACAATAATTGACATTTTTTTATTATATAGAAGTATTTGACAACTTTATTATAATAATGTAGTACACTAAAAAAATATTTTTGAAGATTAAAATTATAATTTTAGTCAGAAAAATATCACATTTTTGACAATTTAAAAAACAACCAGAATTGCATATGTCAAGAATAATTTGGGACAAAAACTATTAAATGCTTGTATTGTTTCTAAAAATGAAAAGAATTACTAGGAGTTTAAAATAGCTATAAAATTTATTTTTATTTTATAATATTTTTATTATATATTGACAAATAAAAAACACTACAAAATAGTGGTTCAAAACTGTTATAAAATTTATTTTTATTTTATGATATTTTATAATATTTTCAGTAAAAAAAAGTCACAAAATATATTATATTTTTTTTTATTTAACAATTATGGAAGGTTTAAAACCGTTATAATTTTTTAAATTTAAAAAGAAAATTAAAATTGTAAAAACTATTTGTGAACTATTTTTTTGTAAATTTTAACCAATGCTTTAGTTATTAGTTTTATTTAAAATTATTTTAAAAGATAATTATAATAGTATTAATAATTTTATCATATTTAAAAAATTAATAATCTAATTGTATTAATGTTCACATACCAGTATCTTTAAACATACAAAATTTTGAATAAGGTAAGTTGTTCTAAAAAACAAATCCACCTTTCATCGTCGTTTGAAGAAAGAAACCGCACAACCACAGATATCATAAATTTAACAATGTAATATCAAAATTGTATACTAAGTCTAAAAATATCATAAATATAGGGTTAAATATGTTTTTAGTCCTTAGCTTTTAATAAAAATTGGAATTAGTCTATCTTTAAAACGTTGACTCAATTTAATCTCGCAACTTTATAAATGTGTAGATTTAGTCATTTGTAACTAAAATTTGTTAAGTTCATTTGACATTTCAAACCTATTTCATTGATAGTATTTAAGTTGTTTACACCGTTTGACACATTTTAGCTCTAGTGTTAGCTAAGAAAAACGTTTGAAACGTCAAATAAACTTAACAAAATTTTATTAAAAAAACTAAATTGACACATTTCTAAAGTTGAGTGATTAAATTGGACCAAAGTTTCGAATATGGACTAATTTCAATCACTAGAAGAAAATGTCTCATTAGTAACTAATTTTAGTGACCAAAAGTTGTTAGTCACTATAATGACTAATATAGATACCAATTTACAAAGTAAAAGATTATTAGTTACTAAAATAGTTACTATTATGAATAAAAAATTACAATTGATCACTAAATTGGTTTTTAAAATTAGCTATCATAGTTTTGGCTTCGAAAGAAAATTTGTCACTAAACTTTAGCTACCTAGGTTTTGGCTACCAAAATGACTTAGTTACTAAATTGGTGTCTAATTAATTAGTGACCAATTTAATGACCAATTATAATTTTTTATTTATAATAGTGATTATTTTAGTAACCAATAATTTTTAATTTTGTAAATTGGTATCTAAATTGGTCAACTATACTGATTAATAATTTTTTATCACTAAAATTTACTACTAATGAGACATTTTCTTATAGTAATTTTTCAATAAAATTTAAGGGACCAATAATATATTTAATCCTAAAATATTTATCAAATCGATGTACTTAATTTGGAAATATCTCAATATATATATATATATATATATATATATATATATATATATATATATATATATATATATATATATATATATATATATATATATTGAAAATATCTTTCTTTGTTCTTTTGTCATTGTAAATAAATGAATATATTTTCCATGTTCATCCGACCAAAACGCACATCATGAATAAGAGAAACAACAAAATGATACAATCCTAAAACTAAGCAAAACTTCATCAATTATAACGTCAAAACGGAAAAAACTTGAATAGCAACCTCAATAAGAATTCATAATTTAGATTGAAAGCCATGCATCATTGTATTCCTCTTTTCCTCTTTGTTTGTTGCAGTAGTTGGAACAATAACTACTTTAAATTTGCTTGGGTCCTGCATTTAAAATAAAAACTCATAAATAAATAAGATGGAGAAACAGAACCATACAGAATCAATAAAATATATTACTTGACATATTGGTAATATTTACTTTTCTTGATTGGTACTGAAGTCCTCATGTTTCCATCTCTAAGCAGATTGTGTGTAGAGAGCTATAGAGCTATATAAGACATTTTGTAAGACTCTCTTTTTCCGCCTTAAAAGTTAAAGGGGCCTAGCCTCATCTGTTGGGTCTAAGGGTTGGTCCATAGGGTAGCCAAGATTCCTTACAACCTTTTCGTTTTCTATTCAGCTAACTTTGCCAAAAACAACCACTTTACTCATCTCATTTTTCCTCAATAGTGTTCTGCTAGGGTTTGGACCTCCTTCATCTTTAAGCTAGTTCAACCCCACTTTCTACTCCACGTAAGTTGTTTTTTCAGCTCCTACTCTTCTCCTTTGGTTTGATTTTCGTGATTCCAGTTAGGGTTCACCGTAGTAACCACGTGTTTTTTCTCCTCCACTGTTTCCAGCTCTCGAATCTGCTCCAGGAGCTATCGTACTCATTTGCTTAGGTGTCAAGGTATTCTGTTAGTATTTTCCAAGTAAGGGAAGCTAGGTTTTCGCAAGTTTTAATTTATTTTGCATGCTTTTGGTCTGTTTCATGTTCTTGATGGTTGAATGATGATGATGATTGCGTGAAAATGTATGGTTTGAGTTTCCGGGTGTTTCCTTGGCTTGTGTTTCTGCCCTGCACGTGTGAACAGTGGTGAGAACTGATATTCTCGCCCAAGTGAGCTCGTCTCGCCTATGTGAGAATAGCAGGAACTCACACTGGTTCTGCTCGAGCATCTCGCTCAAGCGAAGAACCCTTGTTTTGAGCGACAAACAATCTCGCTTAGGAGAGAGTGTCTCGCCTAAGCGAGAACTCGTGGGAAACCTATGTTTTCTGCTTAAATCGTAGCCCAGGCGAGGGAATTTGTTTTGAGCGAAGGGTGATCTCGCTCAGGCGAGAAGGCCTCACTCGCTCAGGCGAGAAGGCCTCACTCAAGCAGAAGCTTGTAAAGTGCCACTGTAACGTGCTTGCCCAGGCGAGGGAGCTTAGCTTAAGTGAGACAATCCTTGTCATTTGGGCGAAGGTTTCTAGCCTAAGCGAGGACAGTGCAGGTTTTGTGTTTTACTTTCCCAAATTAGTTGTGGCTGGTTGTTTGTCTTGAGAATGCATGAGGTATGTGAATATGCATGTAATACCTAACTATATGGGCTGGAATTGATAAGTATGATATGAGCTTGGCATGAAATATGATTTGAATGGTTTTTTATAAATATTGGCATGAGATTGATATACATGGTAACTTTATGTTTGGTTGGTGAAACATGATTTTGGTATGGTTTAGGACATAATTCCATGAATCTCTAGGTGAGATCTCATGGTGGTGCCTCATGGTCAGGACATAATTCCATGACCCCTGTTAGTGGGAGCTCATGGTGGTGCCTCATGGTTAGGACGTAATTCCACGAAGGTTTCGTAGTGATGCCTCATTGTATAATTTAGTAAGGATTCAAGTAAGGATTGCATTCTAACACTCTAAAGAGTCAGTTAGTCTCACATAGAGCGTACTGACTCAAGTGGTGAGAGTAGCCGGAGGCCCTAATATTTGGTAAGATAATGGTCTTAGATGTTTGAAGGATAACCTTGTGTGTGGTAGGGTGAAACCCATTGGCAATGACTCTGCAGAGTAGTAGAGGCCACCACAAGTGCAGACATCCAGTGAATATGACTGATTATATGTATCTGGATAATTGAGTCGTAGAGTCTTTCTTGTTGGTCATCACATGCTTGGTTGATTTATGTATCTTTGACTTTAAAGTTGTACGCAATTGTATGATAAAACATTTTCCACTCTAGCTTACCCTTTTTGTTTGCTTGTTTGTTTTATGTCTGGTTTTCTCCTTTTGCGTTGATCATCAATTTATTAATGTGAGCAGACGTGGGAACTCCTCGTAGTCATCAAGGTAATGGAAACTCCGCTGTGTAGCTTACCTTGGATTGGATTCCCTTTCTCCAAGTTTTCTGTTGAGGCACTATGACCTATGTATTGTCTGTCTCCTTGAGCGTATATTTTGTATATGGTTAAACTTGTTTCCTGTTCTATTAATGGTATCGTGGTGTGCCTTAGTTTCTTTCCTAACACGTGCTGGATAACTGTAGGAGTGACATATGTGCTCTATGGATTCGCTCTTTATATTATTTATCGTGATATTTCGTTTAATTAAGTTTATTTATTAAATCGGATGTTACACATTTCCAAATTATGCTTCAAGAAAGTACCATCTCCAACAAAAACTCTCTTGTCGCCTATGATAGTTTGAAATTAAATGGGAAAAATAGAAAATAACATTATACCTATGGTTTAAAAAATATCAATGACTACACTTTTTTACAAATGTGGCTTAAAAATTAGAAAAGACCATACTTTTTTACAAATATCGTTTAAATATTATAAAAAAAATCACATTTTATGAAATGTTGTCTATTTATACCATACTTTTTAAAATGTGGTCTTTAAAATTTGTGACCAAAAGAATAAAAATGTGGTTTTATATTTATTCATAACATTATACATAAAAAAAATACTAAATTTATTTAACATTTATTTTTGTTAAAGAGTCCAATACTATATATATATATATATATATATATATATATATATATATATAAAAAAATATGAAAAAAAAATAATAAAAAAAATAAAAAAACTTATGTGAACGTTACGGTTACAGATACGTTCCCAAATTCTCAAATCACGTTCTGTGCTTTTTCGAACAAATGGTCTTTGAACAAATTCTCAAATTTCCTTTTGTCACAAATCATCTTGCTTCTTGAATCAACTGTTGGAGGCTAGCACTAAAGGCACCGAAGGTTGTCGAAGCTTGGAGGCGAAGTACGTTGTCGTGACGAAGTGCAAACTCTCTCAGGGTTTTGATTTCAGCACGGAGACAGTGAGGTTGGGGACGAAATAAGTTTTGATTTCAACGCGTGGAAGAGGTTGCAGCAACATCAAGTTTGATTTCATAGACGATTCCTTTTTTATTTGCTGTTTTTACTTGGTAGACGATTCCTTTTTTATCAAACTTCTTCACTCCTTTTTGCGCCATCGTTAGTCTCTAACTTTGTCATCGTTCCTTTTCTTCACCTGTTAGAGGTTAGTGTCTCAGAAGAAATATTTTCGTTTTCATTAACTTTGTCTATCTTCTTTTTTTTTTTTCTTTGTATATTGATTTGCTATTAAACATTTTAATTCTTTTATGCTTTATTTGGTATGTGTAGCTCTGATTTAAGTATCACATTTTAATAACTAGTGGACTTTAGCATAAACAAGAAAATCCACTTGACATAGGTATCACTATGTGAAAATTAAAACACCACTAGCTCAAACTTTGGACTCTAAGCGTTCTAGTTCTTCCACATCCTCCTTTGAAAATCCATTAAATTATCTTCCGTTATCCTTTTTATCTTACGTGTTTTATGCACATAACTAAACATACATATATCAATAAAAAATTAGTTTGTAGTTCTTATTTTTTGGCTTTGACTTTTTAATGTGTCCGTTTGGTAAACATATAATGTACCAATAATGAATGTTTTCTTTTTTTATCTCAATTGCAGCTTGTATCCAAGATGCTGCATTATGTTTGGCTTGTCTCCATTTCATAGTAAAGTTCCTTAAATTGAGATGCGTAAGCTGGATAATTCTTCTTTAGCTACAAGTGTTGTTGTCATTTCTCCGATATTTGAATGCATACATAACATAACTTAACTTGTCTTTGTTGATTACAAACCGTCTATTAAATTTTTCTTATATATATATATATATATATATATATATTTGAAGAATTTAAAATTCTAATAAAATTAATAGATATATTTTTTTTTAATTGTATGAAAACTCACAAAATCTTAGAAGTGATTAAATTGAATCTTACTAATAACGTTTTTTTTAAATTACGTGTATACATATATTACCTTGAGTCTTATTATCTCTTGTATAAGAAAAGGAACCAAAACTTTGTTTTAGTTTATGCTTTTCCAATTTAGTTATTTTTCGCTGCAGTTTTAGTGAAAGTTGATGGGCCAGAAACGTTTTAGCTTAATTTTGTTTTAAGTCATAAGTGAACCATTGTTTAACTTCTATTTTATAGATTATTAATTACTAAATAAAACTATAATTTTAATTCATATAATACTATTTTCAATTATTAATTGATTAACGAAACTATAAGGAGTGGACTAAATTTTCAAGGATTAGTAATGAGTATATAAAGGCTGTTGAATCATTTCTTGATTTTGCTTACACAAGAGGAAGACCTCAAGGAAGTGAGGTTTTATGTCCATGCGCTAAATGCAAAAATTGTATTTCGGCTAGACGACACATGATCTACGAATATTTAATTATCACAGGATTTCTAGAAGGGTATGATCTCTGGGTTCACCATGGAGAAAAAATACTTTCGCCTGCTAATAAAGATGAAGACATGATAGATAATGAAGATTCACACGATGATATTAATGCTTTATTGTATGAAACATTTAGAAATGTGGTAGATGTAAAAGAAGACAAAGAGGGTCCTAATGATGAAGCTAGAAAGTTCTACCAAATGATTAATGATGCAAATCAAGAACTCTACCCTGGATGTGAAAGCTTCTTAACTTTATCTTTCATCATTCGGTTATATTTATTAAAGTGTCTTCATGGTTGGAGAAATTCTTCATTCACTGACCTCTTACAACTACTAAAAGAGGTCATGCCTTACTTCAATATTCCTGAACCTTTTAACAAAACAAATAGTATGATTACTGACTTAGGTTTTGATTATAAAAAGATTCATGCATGTCCCAAAGATTGTATGTTATTTTGGAAAGAGAGTGAGAATTTAGATGCTTGTAGTATCTGTAAATCTTCGCGATGGAAAGAATTTCCTAAAGTCAATTCTAAGGTTGAGGGCCCAAAATATCAGCTTAGAGTTCCTGCCAAAGTATTGCGACACTTTCCATTGATTCCTAGACTTCAAAGACTCTTTATGTGTTTGAAGAATGCTGAGTCAATGAGGTGGCATGAAGAAAAATGAGCAAAGGATGAGAAATGAGACATCCCGCTGATGGTGAAACTTGGAAAAGCTTTGATGGCCTTCATGAAAAATTTTCTATTGACTCGCGCAATGTAAGACTTGCTCTGGCTAGTAATGGCTTTAATCCATTTAGAACCATGAGCATATCACATAGCACGTGGCATGCCATGATGGTTGTGTACAACCTTCCACCTTGGTTGTGCATTAAAGTTGAATATACAATGTTATCATTGTTGATTCCTAGACCACAATCAATAGGAAATGATATTGATGTGTACCTTCAACCGCTGATCCAAGAGCTAAAAGAGTTATGGGAGTTGGGAGTACAAACCTATGATGCTTCAAAAAATGAGACATTTCTAATGCGTGCAACTCTTCTATGGACAATCAATGATTACCCTAGATATGCTATGTTGTCTAGTTGGAGCACAAAAAGAAGATTCGCTTGTGCATATTTCAATTATGACACTAATTCATCCTACCTAAAACATAGTCATAAGATGTGCTATATGGATCATCGTGTGTTTTTACCAATGAACCATCCTTGGAGATTTAATAAGAAGTCTTTAATAGAAAAATAGAATTGAGGTCTACACCATACATGCTAGAAGGGACAAAAATTCTAAAGATATTAAAAGATTTTGTTAATGAGTGGCTCAGGATGGTGGATGAACACGAGGAACTCTTTAGTTGCAGCTCGGGTTGGCGAGTGTTGCCGGTGTGAGTGTGCACGTTGTGACGTGTACGGTGGGTCTAGATAGATTGCCCTCCTTAGTATTAAGCTGACGAGTTTGGTAGTCTTGGGATGTTACGAATGTTATTCGTAATGGCAAATCCACCTGGCGTTACGGTGTGTGATCCGTAGCATGATTTCCCGCACGTGCTCTATCGGTTGTGGCCGATAGGTGTGGCAACAAGACATCTTGAGATATTCGTCAGAAGACGTAGAACACGGTTGGCATGGTAGTGGCCATGTGTTATGGAATCAAAAGATGGTTTTCCTTTGGTGTGGTTGTGATATATGTATATAATGTATATATATGTTTATTTTATTGTTAGCTCACCCTATCTGCTTGTGTTTGGCGATGATCGTGTACGCGGTACACGTGAGCAGATGATGTTACAGGTAGATCTAGTGAGACATAGAGTCGGAGCGGGGCTAGTCTGGGATGAAAAGATTTATCCGCTGTTTTTAAGCTTTTGGTTTTAAGTGACTTGTAAACTTTCACCTTATCAGACTTTGGTTATGTATTTGAGTTTATATTTATAATTATGAATTGATGTATTTCATAAATACGTAATAAAGTTTTAAATTTCTCGCGTTTTTGAGAAATGGTATTTCATTAAATGCGATTTATCTATTATTTTCTATTTTATTATTTTAAATTCATAATATTCGATCAGGATGTTACAGCCACAACTTAAAAAATGTCATTCCGAGGCACAACTCAATAAATGCCACGTGCTTAACCCCTATCCCGAGCCACAACTCAAGGGATACGTTCTGAGCCACAACTCAAGGAACTCCAGCAAGTCGACCTTCGAGACATCATAGAAGCCTTGTAGACCACACACATCAAGCAAGCAGAAACCTAATTCTGCTACAGTAATATCGCCTAACACTACTCTCGAGCCTCCAAGCGAACCACGCTTTCAGGCTGCCAAGCTCCTCTAGTGCCACTACCTTAATAGACATCACCTGGTGGGACGACCCTCACTGTTAGGCACCTTACATTCCAATAGCCTCTGTGAATGCAACTATCGTCTGGCATATGAAACACCACTGTCGGGCGCTACACCAGTACTTGTGTAGTACTAGTTTTAACTCTAGTTCAGGCACACTTGCACACACACCACTCTCACTTTGCCACTTATTCAACATACCATAAACTTGGTTACTTACTGTCTAAAATAATTCTAGTTAGCATTAATCCTTTCATGCACTTGCAGTGCCTAAACGTTGTCTCATAGACAATTCCAATTATTCGCACTTATCATTAGTTATTGAGTAACACACTGCCCTATCCCTTATAATGCAACACCTCACAAATTTATCCTTATCGTAAGATGACATATACCTCATTTCTAGTTACTGCATTTTCCCATTAGGAACTCAAATCCCTAATTGTACCATACATCTCAATTCAGCAACACATTTAGCTTAGTAAGACTCTCTACTACACTGTTATTATGGTCATGATTCTTCCAACTCCCATCAACACTCACATTAATTCTCTACTACACTATTATTATGGTCATGATTCTTCATTACAGATAATTTCTCAATTCATCATTCGATAACAATTGATTTACTAAGACCCTAGCCTCTCCAATGCACCTCATAGCCACACAGTTCACCTACTTTACGCTGGCGCCTGGCGACTCAATCATTACCGCCAGGCGGTGCATAGTATTCTGGGAAAATCCTTGAATTTCTAGCCTTGCACAACCTCTCCTAACAGTTCCTCAATGCTTTTGGATGCCTATTTTTATCGTTCCGCTCGTGAACATAATAACAATGGTACCAATATTCAACTTTAACTATATCCAACACAATTCCAGTGCAAATCAACAACAATTATACTCAATTCATCAAAATCCCAATCTGCCAACCCTAAACTTTATCCTTACCAAATTTTATTCCAAATAATTCAATTCACCCTGCAATTCGACTAGTTATAGTACTTCACCATTTCATCATCATGTCCAGATTCATTCTATACGATCAGAATAGCCGAGAACACCCAAAACATCAAAATGAAGCCAAAATTGGCTCGTGTCACCTGGCGGGTGTTAACTATCGCTAGCCATTCAACTAAAACCCAAAAAATTGGGTGAATAACAAGCGTCGCCTGGCGGCTAAGCTCGTGCCGTCAAGTAGTTCCATCTCTAGAACCCATAAATGAGCATAACATGATGAGTTGCCTGGCGGTAGTTTATCGTCTGCAAGGCGGTTTCTGGAAAATTTCCAGAAATCCAGAATTTATGAATTGATTTAAAAGGGAAACATATAATTTCACACAATACATCATGCAATTAACGTAACAACATACATTAAGGGTTTGGCTCCCCTAACCTGGATTCCTTAGCTTAAACTTTGAAATTTGAAAGTTCTTCCTTAATCCCAATGGCCTCCCTTGGCTCTCTCCCAATTCAGCTCCTTTGCTTCACACAAAACTCACGTTTCACTCTGGATTTTCTCTCCATATTGTGCAGTACAATGATAGACTAAGAAAACCCTCATTCTCACCTCTAATTGGAATTTTAATTAGGTCTTAATGATGGTTAATTAGCCAAAAAAAAACAAGTTTAATGGTGAGGGTAATTGCTATTCAAGAGCCATTATTGAGTTGTTTTTCAGCCCCTCTTGGCTGCTCCTTTGTTAGCTAGGGTTTCTCTGCCCTTTTACATTCATGCCAAAGAAACTTTTGTCAAAAAGAAAGTTTAATTTGGATCTACCCAGGTTCAAACACATAACCATGCCAATGTTCAATTCAATGCACAACCATTTAACCAATTCATGTTTCATGATAATTCACATAATTCTATAATTATGTTCTCATTCATCACGATCCAGCACATTATTAAAGTAATTATAAATTAAATAGCATATAAATGACATACATAAGACTTAAATCCAAGACCTTTCACACAATTAAGTACTTTCAACCATTTGAGCTAGTACTATTTCATGTCATCCATGTCAAAATTAAATGCCATAAAGGTTCCCACTACCCGCATTTATTAATTAATCATTTAATTAATTGATTAATTTTTATGGGTCTTACAGTCTTGTAGCCTGTCATGCCTTCTATTGTTGTACTTACGATATCCAACCCGATCATGCCTTAATGTTACTTCATTTTCTCTCTTACCAAAACGCCTAAGATGTCCTACCCTGATAAGCTCTTGTACTTTATCTCTAAGGGTTGAGCATTAATCTCTTGTGTTATTGTTATTGCGATAATATCAGTAATACTTTTCATGTCGTCATCCGATCAACTCTAAAACTTCATTGGGTGCGGGATGAGATCAATTATTAGAGATTCTTGCAAGATACATGACCTGGAAGCATTGAGGAGTGTGTAGTTCGTGTATCGGACATGCTTGTGCTCTCACGTTCGTGGGTTGCCTCTGCGAGCTTGTTGTGTCTTTTCAAATTTTTCTTCTCAGTGGGGAAGATATCAAACTTGGCACTGGCTTTGTATTTCCTTATAACGTCCACTTGCATGATCTTGGCGGCCCACTGTTTCAACTTATTCATACTGGCAGCTGGATTCATCAGCAGATGGCCATCCTTGAAGGTTGTTAATCATATATGTAATGTATTGTCTAAGTTAAGATTCTTCACTTTAAAAGCGGTTGTCCCAAATTTGTTAAAATAGACTCTCAAAGACTCTCCTTGTTCTTGTCTTATGTTGAGCAGAGAGAGAGATGACATTATGTCCACCACTTGTACTAAAAAATACATCCACTAGAAGAGTATATGCACTAGACAAGTCTATGCATTAGAGAAATCTTGGCATTCAATGAGTCAAAGATTATGGTAATGGTTGATCAGACGTGTTTAACAAATTCATGTCATTAGACGACTAAGGATACAAGATGACCAAAAGCCACCAGAAGTCTCAAACATTAAAGACTTAAATGAACTCAATAGACGAGTACTTTTACTAGACGGGTCAATACAACAAAATACGACACCATACAACTACACACATTAGACGAATCAAAAAGAGTTGTGACATTTGGCTAAGTCATTTCTTCCTTATAATCACTGATTGATTATTTGAATTATTATTTTTATCTGATTATTTGAAATTGATATTTATTTAAATGAGCCACAAGGTAAGTATTATCATGTGATAATTATACTTTAGAAAATATTTTTTTTAATTAAGCAGTCAAGCTATATGAATATATGGAAATATTTTATTTGATTGAAGATTAAATTGGTGATTAATTACAATTAGAAATTACCATTGCTTTAACTATACAATTGTAGAATTATGTTTCACGGGGTTTCTTTAATAGGATGAAGGTTGAATGTTGAAGGTTATAGAAAGAACAAAATTCAAATCAAGCTCGTGCTTATTCAAGAAAGGAGAGAAGATATTTTGAAGAGCATCAATAAGAGACAAATGAAGACTCAAATGAAGAATTAAATTGAAAAAATTATCAATCATTCCTAATAAAGAGAAATCAAGAAGATTCTAATGAAGTTATGCAACTCAAAACCTCAACGACTAGCAATTCAATATCTATATAAAGGATGCAAAGTTGACCCTGAAAAGAAGATTTGATAAACAAAATACAAAAGTTTTGAACCTCCCAACGACGTATCCAAAGAGAATTGTGAGAATTGGATTAAGAGCATAACCTTTAAGATATCCTTCACAAAGTAAAGTTTTACCTATGCAATCTAAATTGTACTCTTTAACTTTGCAAGTGTTTCTTAAAATTTCAATTGCATATCTAAATTGTTGACGTCCTCACTTTTAACCAAAGTAACTTCTTAATCAAAAGCATGAACTTTATAGATTAATCATAGTAAATTTAACCAAAATAACTTCTCAATTAAATATTACTAATTCTAATAATTGACTGCTTTGACCAAGTCTCGCTAGAGTTTGACCCATTTCACTTACCTATGAGAGGCTGACACATGACACACACACACACACACTTTCTCTCTAGAATTAAGGTTTCCATTAGGGTTGCATATGGTTTTAGTGTTTGGACGTCATGGAGGCTTGTGGCTACAATGATCAAGCGTGTTGGTGTAGGTTTGAACTGGTTTCGTGTTGCTGGTTGAAGCTTCGCATTTTTCGACGACGCAAGTTCTCCATAAATGGGGGCTATCGTGCTTTCGACTTTATGGTGCAATGGTGGCTGACCTACGTCATCTCCTTCATGGATGCTAATTAATTTAAACAAGTGCGGTGATGAAGTTCAAATGCGTGAATCTGTTGGTGATTCGCGTTTCTGGTCCGTGAAAGATTTGTGAGTTCTACTTGAACGAGATTCATGGTGGTTGAGGAAGACGACGATGTTGCAACGTTGCAGCTGAAGAGATGGTTGATGGTGTTGCTACAAATACGTGAAGATGGAGGTCTCGTGGTGGTGATGGTTGAATCACGTGGGGGCTCAAAGGTTTTGATCTATTCAAGGGGCGATGGTGGCAGTGTCAAAGAAGGTGCTGGAATGGAGCAGTTACAGATCTGGTCATGCGTTTGCGTGGTGGTGTTGTTTACGACGTGAAGGTGTTGTTCTGGCGTAGAATGGAGGTGGAGGAACGATCTGCTCTGCAACGTCGTGCCGAGTGTTATTCATTGTTACTCCGATATAGGTTCATGGTGGATGCGGTGCTTTAGCGACATGGCTGCTGCCAAACGATAGTGAGGTGTAAGGAAGGAACCAAGGTGGCTGCCGACATGAAGATAGTGGAAGAGGAAAAAGACTTAGGGTTTCTATTTGGGAGATGAGAAGATGATGATGATGATGTGGCAAAATCTAATTGGTTGGTTTATGACTTATTGGATTTAGACACGTGTCATGTTCTGGTTGGTCAGTTTAGTTAGTGAAGGATTACCACATGGAGTGATCTGGTTTAATTGAGTTTAAGTGATAGGGGGTGAAAGTTAGTAATTTAGGGAGGTGCAACAGTAAAAGCTCATTGTGTGGCCCATTGCTAAAAAAATGATTGTATATGTAATTTAAGGGTGCATTAAGCTCTTTCTATATTTCTTTCCGGAATTTGCTAACTTTGGTCTTATTTTGTAACTCGAAACAATTCAATTTCACATCTTTAATGGCCCAAATTAAATTTCAGCTACATCAACAAACGTTAGAGTATCGAATAATATTTTATGCAATTAAAGTCACTTTTTGAGTCATTTTGATCTCACAAACTCATTAAACCCAATTATCACATATCTTGATTAAATTAATCTTTTAAGAACTGAAATTCAATTAAACCCCCAAATTTAAACATTAAATGAGGGGAAATATTTGAAATCATTTGCAGGATATGGATTACTTGGAAGAAGAAGTAATACAAATTCTTTGTCAACTAGTGATGATTTTTCCACCTAATTTTTTTTATATATAATGGTTCACTTGCCTATTCATCTCCTGAATGAAGTGAGATTAGGTGGGCCCTTTCAATTTCGATAGATGTATCACATTGAGAGATATTTATGTAGGTTGAAGAATTATGTTCGTAACAAAGCTTACTTAGAAGGGTCAATTGTATAAAGGTATTTAGTAGAAGAAGCCTTTACCTCTTTGCTCAAGATATTGGCATAAAGGTGCAAACAAAAGGCGAAATAGAAAAGGTTGTAATTATTACTACAATAATTTATGTGATTATTTCTCAATTCTTGGTCGACCTATAGGAAAAAAAATGGTAAACCACTTTCATTGCATTTGACATCAAATGCCCAAGCTCATTGATACCTATTATTCAATTGTGATGCATTCAACATATCCATTAGGTAAGATAATAGTTTATTGTCTTCATTTATCTTTAGAAACGCCTATTTTATAATCCTAACAAATAAAATATTGATGTATTTATAGAGAGTATGATGACATTATAATAGCCACAATAAAACAGGAAAATGGGTGAAGGCGAAAACCCAAAATCAAAAATTTAGTGAATGGTTCAAAACTCGAGCCTTGAAAGATGATGCACCATCTCAATTTAAAGATTTCCCCATAGGGCCAAATAATGTGGAAAAAAGATTTCCAGGTTACCTCATCAATGGATACAAATTCCATACTATAAAGCGAGATGCTAGACATAAAACCTAAAATTTTGGTGTAACGTTGGTTTCAATGACTACAAGTTTTGCAAGTTCTAAGGATGAAAATCCAAGGATTGAACTCATCACTTATTATGGTGCAATCAAAGATATAATTGAGTTGGAGTATTATGGTAACTTTAAGTTTGTGATGTTCGATTGTGATTGGTTTGAGGTTAAAGAAGACAAGTATGGTCTATCACACGTGTATATTTCAACAAAAAATGTTATCAAAATGATCTTTTTGTGCTAGCTTCTCAGGTCCACCAATTCTTTTATATCCAAGATCCTTTAGAAGAAAATAGACATTATGTTACGAGAAAGTTCCAACAAATTTATTTATCATTGGTGACCGACCTAACAGTTCAAATGGCACTGAACTACATGGTACAAATAATGATGGTGAACTAAATTGGGTTAGGGATAACATGCCTATCACAATATTTGAGAAAACTTATAATGTTGGGGAAGAAAGTACATTTGAAGATGAAATTGATGACACTTTATTTGACTTCATGGACTAAGGCTAATATAAAATCAAATTTTAGTTATATGTGATTTTGTTTTTGTTTTATTTTATTTTTAGTAGTAGCAATACCTTGTTTTTCTATTTCAATAATATGTATTGCTTATTTCATTGGACATTATCATCTTGTTTTCAGGCCATGGAATATGAAGCAACCTCAAAACCTAAGAAGAATACTCTTAAAAGGGTTGAAAAAAATGGTATTAATTTGAACCTACCTAAAGTCAAATCAAGTAAGGAATTGCTTAGAAAGGTCCAAATCAAACATGAGAAAATAACGAGTATTGATATGCGAAATAAGCCACCTATGGTTGCTTCTAAGGGACAATTCAATTTGTCTATGTTTAAAGTTTGAGGCTAAACTGAAAAAAAAAAACACTCTTACTCCTATAGTGAGGCAAGCACAAAATATTCAATCAAGGCAACCTCAAAAGAATAACACAGTTAAAGAGGCCATTCATGATTCAAGAGAAAGGATAAAAGCCATTAAAAGACCCCTAAACAAAGTTCATGCCAAACAAATCTCAAAGAAAATAAAATTTACAAAACAAAGCAATTCTACCTCAAAGCTTTAAACCATTGAAATAAACCTAATTGAAGTTGACAAACAACAACCACAAAAACAACAAACAACAGAAGAGGTGAATTCCATGAGGGTCCCAAATGACAAAATGAAAAAAGGATTGGTTGAAAATGATGGGACAATGATAAAGAAAAAGACTAAGAAGATCAATGCTAATTGGTGAGTTTCTTGAAGAAAATGTAGAGAAAGATTAAGAAGATGGGGAAAAGGATAATGTGCATCAAGATGAAGAATGTCAAAATCAAAAAGTTGTTGAAGGACTTATTGAAAAAGAAAATGTGTTGCTTGAGAAAAACATTGAAATCAATGCATCTAGAGGTAATATTACAATCTCACCAAGTTTATTATTCAAAGCTTTTATCATTTATTTGTAGCTTAGCTAAGTTTAATGTTAGTTAGGCGTAATCAAGAAAAGAACACAAGGACTAACTAAATGCTTACAAATACATCCAAGAAATACTCAACACCGTCCAAAAGTCATCTTGGATAGAGATGGAGAACCTATTGGTGCCAATGACAAAGTTGTGTCTGACCTGGGTAATTTTCTTGGGACCATAGCAAGGAATTCAAAATTTTGTCCTCTAATTTACATATACTTCAAGGCTCTGGTAAAGGTTCACAAGGATCGAATATGGAAATATGTTATGGTATTTGAAAAAAGTTCTTCAAATATTTGAATTCATGTGAATGATGATATGTTCGTTTTAGGAAAAATTCAATATTTTTTAGAAAGGAGAGAAAACAATTTTTAGTCGTATAAATGATGCTTGGAGATGCTATAAGTGTTATATCAGGAGAACACATTTTTTGAAATATTCCACTTTGAAGAGAGTAATTGAAATATCGTCCACTGAACATTCTTGAAGATGATTTCAAGCAATTAATAGAATATTGGAAGAATAATAATATCGTTGTATGAACATTTTATGTGTTATAAGTAAAATCATTGGAGTGATGTCTAAAAACTATATTTTATGTTTAATATATTGTAGTACATTTATATTGATGTATGTTTTCCTTTCCAAACTACAGAGGATTAGTGAAAAGAATGCAATGAATAGGGCTAAGCAAAAGTATATGCACCATATGGGACCAGTCAACTTTGCTAGAGTTCGAGTTCAATTGTTATGGTATAATTGGGTTATGTCTCATTTTATATGTCTACTACTTTTCATTAATATTTGCTCAACTACTAATATTTTATTTTTAATTAACAGAGTTTTGAGAAGGGTGATGGAGAAGAAGTCAATAAAGCTGAAATGTTCATTAAAACTCGACAAAGTCGTCTAGATCTTAAAGGAAAAGCGGTGGATGAAGAAACACTAGATGTTATTGTAAGTTTATTTGTACATATGAAATATGTTTTAAAGCTATATATATTTTACGTATTGATAACATTGATGTTTTCTGTTAATCTAAACTCCAAAGTTCTATTGAAGACTCGACTAAATCTAGGGAACAAACATTTGAGTCATTGTTTGGAAAATAAAAGTATGGCCGAGTTCATTGCTATGGGAACACCCACAATATTCAAGAAATATCAAGAAATTGACGCTATCCAAGAAGGACGTGCCATATGAAAGCTATAACAAAGAGGATGCAAGCCGCGAAGGCAATGATGAAATTCATGCTTAAAAAACAAAATCCTGATTTGGCTAAGAATGATGTAGAAAAAGTGATTGCACAAGCATTAGGCAATGAAAGTAGTGTTGTTGGTCTATGCTCCTTTACTGGAACTTCCTAATAATGATGAGGTACCTATTTGAATCTTATATGTTTGTTACTCTGATTAGGAGGTACCATGTTAATAATCATTAGGAGGAGACTAATTTACATAATCTACAGGTAGTACCAACTTATTGTTATTCTTAAAAGAAATAAATAGTACTTTTGTTAATATGCTGTTCATCCACTTAATGTTACACTATATATAAAATAATCATTTTTCTTTTTTGTATTTGTGATTGATAGTTGGGTTTTTGTGTGTTGAATCTAAAGTTGTGTTTCTACTTTTCAAATTTAATACGACACTTATTATTATAGTGAGAAAACATACTATGAATTTAACTTCTAAAAAATTCATGAAAAAACTTAATATTATTGTGAATATTCAAATGCCCATTATTGATAAAAAAACTAATCATTAATCTCTAAAATTTATTAGCAGTATGAAATATTGAAATTAATATATCAATTTCGAAAGTTAATTTATTCACCATTCCTGATGGTCGATTGAATATTTTCAAGAATAATATCATAACATTTAACACGTTGGCCAAACTAATATTATTTATTATATTTAGTATTCTAGATGTCACCAACTAAGTCCAAAGCATATAACTACAAAAAATTACAAATAATATAACATTTAAGCCACCATCATGCAAAGCATTATTAAGCCTTAGGATTTTTTCAATTATTTCTGTCCATTCACCTTATCACCATCGGGTAGCTCTATAAATGGAATATCCCATGTTGGCTTATTCACACTACTTAACCGAACAAAGAAGAGATAAGCCTTAAACATTTAAGAAACTTAAGTTACTGTACAGCAAATAGAAACATATATTTTATTTCATCTTTTTAACATGTTTAAAAGTTTTACGATATTTAATTCAGCAAGTTCCACCAACTTCTGCTGATGCATGAAAAATCGCGCACCTTCTCCTTGTGAAAACTATATGCTTTGGGTGTAATAAACTAATGCATGGCTAAATAAAATAACCACTATTTGGTTTTTCTAAGGTTCGTATTTGTACGACCACCCTATACAATATTTTTTACAAACTTTTTTTCATATACATTAAAACTTGAAAAAATATATCTTCACACAACTATTAAATGTATTATACACCTATTTTTTTAATAAAATATATATCTTTTATATAACTATATTTTTTATTAAAATGTTAATTAATAAATTTATAGTAAAGTAAATAGTAGTGTGAATTAATCACTACTCTTAACACTCTCGTATAATAATATATTGATGAAATTTACAAATTGCCTTACTTAATGTGTAATTATTACATTATTATATTAAAATAATAAAGTAATTTTATTTAAAATAGAAGTTGTCGAAATATTATTATTCGCTTAAAGTATTTAACAACATAAAGAAATAACTATAAAGTAATTAATGAAACATTAATTCCGAATTTTTAATTTAATTGTATAATTATTTATCAATTTTGTGGTCTAATTATTCAACGTAATTTTTTAATTATTTAAATAGTTAACTTTGTTAATTCACATGTAGAATACAACATATTCACATGGATGAGGCACTACAAATCCATTTATTTACTAACCAAATAATAGTGTTGCCAAAAATCGAAGCAAATAGTATGGGCTCCATGGACAAAACAAGAAGATAACAACCCTCTCACAACCTTTAGAATTTAATAATTTTAAAAAATAAAAGTTTCATCCATTAAAGGGTCTCAATTTTTTTTTCAATTTTTTCAAAATTAATTTTAGTGATGACTTGACCCTTTCTTTATGTCATTTTTAAAAATTAGTTTTAGCTTTTCTCTCTGTTTATTTTATTTTTTAAATAATTTTCTGCTTTAAAATTTAATTTTATCTTAATGAAGGCTTTGCCCTCTCTTTATATTACATTTTGAAATAGTTTTAGCTTAGAAAATGCTTAACCCTCTCTATATATTATTTTTAAAATGATATTGTATATCAAGAAACTCTTTTTGTAATTTTTTTAATTAAATAGTTTTAAGTATTTACTTACTATAAAATATAACAATTTAAAAAAAATAAAAATTTCATCCATTAGCAAGGGTTTGACCCTCTCTCTATATTTTTTTAAAATTATTTTACCTTAGTGAGACAATAGTCCTCTCTTTATATGATTTTTTAAAATTAGTTTTAACTTAACAAGGATTTAACCCTCTCTATTTATTATTTTTTAATTATAAATTAATTTTATCTTAGCGAGGACTTTTTTCACTTCGACTATTATTTTTTAAAATTAGCTCAATGATGGCCTAACTCTATGTATCTATTATTTTTTAAAATGATTTTCTGTGTTAGCAAACTCTTTGTATTGTTTTTATTATTTTGCTAGTTTTATTAAACCATAACTATGCTAGTGTTTCATTTTTCTTTGTAAATATATTAGGAAAATAAATAATAATATTTTTAAGTTTATAATTAAGTTTTCAATTGAATTAACACCAGTGCAGGAAGGGCCTTTGGCAGCGGTTGTTTTTAATATTCTGCACCGGTTCGGGAACCGAAGCATATTGGGGCGAGGCCAAAAGAGCATAGCTTTTGACCTCGGTTAAGAACCGAAGCCATAGAGGCCCCTTCTACCTCGGTCCAGTGGAACCCGAGGCCATAGACCCTGCCTTTTGGCCTCAGTTTTCGTTGCACCCGAGGCCATATGGGCTTCTTTTTTTTTTTAAATTCGATACCCTTTTGGCCTCGGTTTTGGTTGCACCCGAGGCCAAAAGCACGCTTTTTGCTTCGGTTCTGGTATGAACCGAGGCCTAATATGCTGTTTTTTTTAATGCAG
>Ga0209589_1002280_pt1 | contig 33049 bp, 25 predicted proteins | sample CowpeawhiteBW_FD_187525 | JGI IMG/M metagenome (GOLD analysis project Ga0209589, IMG submission 187525) | Root nodule microbial communities of legume samples collected from California USA - Cow pea white BW (SPAdes) (version 2) | ecosystem: Host-associated > Plants > Roots > Nodule | place: USA...
CATGAGTCATATGCATGAGCTAGGTCTTGGGACTTCCCTGTGCTCCCACGAAACTGACTCATTCGTGGTCCAACCCTATGAGCCTATCTCGCTCATAGTCCTGCCCTACAGACTCCTCGTCTGTAGTGAAAACATCCAAGTCTCACACTTGGACCCTGGCACGCATGCAATCACCATACTATGGACTCCTCGCCCAATAGTAGCCGACAGGAACATCACAGTTCCTTGCCCATCATGCGCCCGACACATGCAATACCATACTAAGGACTCCTCGCCCAATAGTAGCCGACGGGAACTCAACCAGTTCCATGCCCATCATGTGTCCAACCACCGAGCACATCCCAAACCCCTAATGGACTTAGTCCTTCAAGCCCAACACACCACAACACATGCATATACAATCTAACCATAGTATAACAACCAAACACACTCACAAGCACATAAAAATGTAGTTAATCACATAAACTCGCTTAGGCTAGGGACCCCTCGCCCAAGCTAAGCCCTCTGCTTCGCTTAGGCTAGTTCGCCTCGCCTGGACGAGCTTAAAACAACCACAGCTACACTTTATCTCGCTTAGGCAAGATTCCCTCGCCTGGGCGAGTTGCACCATCGCTCAAAGCAACACCCTTACCTCGCCTAGACGAGGAACCACTTCACCATGTCATTTCACATCGCGACCTCGCTTAGGCGAATGTCTTTCGCCTGAGTGAGACAGAGTCGCTCAAAACACTGATACTTCTCGCCTGGGCAAGATATCGCGCTCAAAAGCGCTCAAGTCATCTCGCGACCTCGCTTAGGCGAGCTGTCCCTCGCCTGAGCGAGATTAAGTCGCTCATCACCAAACCAAGGTCGCCTGGGCGAGCAGCGCGACCCCAAATCAGACGTGAGGTTCTACAACTCTCGCCTAGACGAGATAGACTCGCTTGGGCGAGACTTGTAGAGTTCCCTCACTGTCACACACGAAATTTACCCAAAACCGTGTCAAACCATCCCCCAAAAGCATACTACAAAACATGCAATCAATACCAATGTATTTGTAATAGCAATTAGAGCCCAGAACCATACTTTTCTCACAAAATTGACAATCACATTGGAACATATAATGATCAATAACCAGAATGGTCAAAACCCTCCTCCCACAACACATTACCCATACATGTTCATGCATCAAAACTCAAATACCCCTTTTTCCAAATCACAATACATCAGGTACGAATTTTTCCCAATCAAACAGGACTCAAGTGGAACCTCAAATTCATAACACAAAACAGATTATTGACATAAGTAAAGTATAACTCCCCTAACCTGGTTTGATTGCTCAACAATTGTGAAGGCAGAACCCCCTTGACTCAAAACCCTTTCTTGCTTCAACCCTTGCACCTCAAAACTCAGTTCACCCTTTCCAACTCGTGCTCCTCTCCCAAACCAATTCCAGCAGTGCCAAAACCCTTCCCTTTACCTAATTTTTGGCTTTTATAGGTGCCTTTAAAATAGGTATAAAAAAATAAAACGAGTTTTGGGCCTTTAATTTCCTCTTCAATTTTACTTATTAGATAAATTCTCAGCCCCCTTGGTTGTGCCCAGGCTTTTCTTTACCCCTTCACATTCATATCACCACTATTAGTTAGCAAAAATAAAGCTTATTATTTGCCCACCAAGGTTTGAACCCATGACCTTCCACTAATAAGGCTATATCACAACCACTATACCAAGTCACATTTGGTGATACTCATAAATCAACAATATCTTACAATACTAATCACATACTCATACATATCCTTAAAAATCACTAACAAAAACAATCACACATAATTGGCATACATAGGACTCGAACCCAAATCCTCTCACACAATCAAAGTACTCTCAACCACTTAAGCTAGTACTTTTCCACGTCACATTATACCGCAATTAATGTCATAAAGACGCCCTCCTCCCGCATTTATTAATTAATTAATTATTTAATTAATTAATTTTCCCGGGTCTTACAACCATTGTGAGATATGGGCAAGTCTCTAAGTGTTACTCATGAAACAAGATACATGCACAATGCTGTAACGTGCACCCACTGATTAGAACCTATAATGAACACCGATATTGTATGTGTTATTTACTAAAACTCGATCATAGGGGATGTAGCTCAAGGCAATTAAGTCTCTACATTTTTTCGGGTGGAAGTTTATAAGCACTAGATGTAAGGGTCAAATCCGGAAGGTTCCTTACGCTGAACTACAATATTTCGTTTTAAAAGATAATATATTTTGTTTTATTTTTTAAATTATGTGGGGATTGTTAGAAATATTTTAATATAATTTAAAAAAAATAATTAAAATAAAAATTCTACTTACTCATGTTTTTATAGACCTTTAATCTATTGGTTAATGTTTTTAATGCTTAACGACTATATTCTTATTACTATTTACTTCTTTGTCTCCCTTTTCTACCTATAAATACCACCTAGGTGCATGGGGAAAGACACAACAACAGAGACAACAAACACTAGACTCTTTCTTAAAAGTGTTATTCTTTTCTTCTCTATATTATCTTTAAGACAATGGTGTTCATAAGGTTCGGAGATCCTTCGCTGCACTCGATCGATCTGACGGTTTGTTGTATCTTGGGAGAGAAACGCATATGATAAGAAACACATATGATTGTGTATTGTGTATTTGTATTGCCTTGTGCATTAGGGGTGTTTTCATTCTAAGGATAGCGCTATGTGTGCCTTAACCTAGAATATTTTTACTCATTTCCTTATTTATTTTTTATTTTTTATTGTTATTATAATTGTAAGGCCCAGTTTTCTGCCTTAATGTTTTAAGGGCTGTCCTTAGCCTAATGGGCCTAAGAGCTGGCCCAAGGAGTAAAAACAGATCCCATCTGCCTTAACGTTTCCACTTCCCTCACTTTCAGAAATAGTGCCTCCTTGCCTCCTTGAACAGCTGCGACGCTTTGCTAGGGTTTTGCCACAACCATTCTTCGGCTAGCTCAAGCCAGGTTCCACCCACGTAAGTCAACTTCGAACTCTTACGTCACCTCTGGGCAAACTTTTACCGTTAGGGTTTGGTAGTAACTCGTGCTTATTTTGTCTTACTGTTTATTTCCAGCTCTTTGGTCACCTTAGGACAATCGTGCTCGTTGTGTGCGTATTGGGGGTTTTCCACTTAGTTCTTCCAGGTAAGGGAAGCTAGGGTTTACGATTCACTTAGGATCTTCGCATGTTTTCTGAGTTTAAGTTATATTTTTTGAGGTGTGCTCATGATTTGGCTGTTTGATATTGGTAAAAATGTGGTTTCGATGTGTTTTCTGTGTTTTGCGCGAGAGAACAGTGGCGAGCACTGGTTTTCTTGCCCAAGCGAGCTTGCCTCGCCTAGGCGAGATTAGCAGAGGCTCGCCTAGGACCGCTGCTCGATCTGTCGCTTAGACGAGGATTTTTTTTTTGAGCGAGGAGTAGTCTCGCCTAGGCGAGAAGGGACTCGCCTGAGCGAGACCTCACATAGTCCGCTACTCCCCTGCTCGAGTTCTCGCCTAGGCGAGATGGGGCTCGCCTGAGCGAGAGGACTTCCCTCGCCTGAGCAGGACCTGTTAGCTTGGGCGAGACTGGGGGTAAGATGTGGTACTATTGTTGAATGTTGCATTGATGTGTGATAGCTTATCTAATCTAAATGCTTTATTATGAGGGATGATGCCATGATTGATATATGAGGTTGTGGTGGAAATGGTATGTTGTTTTGTGTTATATGAATTGGAAAGCATGAGTTGCATGATGGGATTGTTATACATGATGTTAATGTTATGTGAAATTCTTGATTGGTGGGTGGAACATGTATAAAGTGTGGGTAGGGCATAATTCCATGACTCTTGTAGTGAGAGATCTTGGTGGCGCCTCATCTGTTGGACGTAATTCCATGGACCCTTTTAAGGGGAGTTCCTGGTGGTGCCTCGACAAAAGGACGTAATTCCACGGGAGGTCGTGGTGGTGTCTCAGGGCTAGGGCGTAATTCCACGGAAGCCACGTGGTGGTGCCTCTTGTAAGGGTATAATTCCGCGAAGGCCTCGCGGTGACGCCTCATTGCTAGGACATAGTTCCACTGCCACGTGGTGGTGCCTCATTATGCGTATCCGGATAGTCAAGTCTTGGGGTCTCATATGTTTTGATAGCTCTGGTGTGATGCTTGTTATTTATGCTTGGCTTTGAGATTACATGTGGACTGTTATAATATGAAATGTTTGCCCCCAACTTGTAGGCTTCAAGAGGTGCAACAACTGTGGCAAAGAAGGACACTTTGGGAGGGACTGCCCCACCCTTGCTAGGGTAGTGACATGACCTCCAGTACAGACTCCTGCGTAGAACCAGCAGAGACACAGAGGCAACAGGCCTCAGGCGACCGGCAGAGTGTATGCCATGACCGAGGCGGAGGCAGCATGTTCATGTAAACTCGTTAAAGGCCATTGTTTGATAGTTGGAAAAGCTTGTTGTGTGTTGTATGACTCTGGAGCGACACACTCATTTGTGTCAGATGCATGTGTGAAAAAGTTAAGTCTGCTGGTGTGTGAGCTGCAGTGTGAACTTGTGGTGTCTACTCCGGTATCGGGTTTGGTCAGAACATCGTCCGTGTGTGCTAGGTGTCCGGTGGAGGTAGAGGGACGCAAGTATAAAGTGAATCTGATCTGTTTACCTCTACAGGAGTTAAATGTGATCTTGGGAATGGATTGGCTCTCTGCCAATCGCATTCTTATAGATTGTCGAGAGAAGAAGCTACTTTTCCCCAACTCAGAGGATCCTGAGTTGTTAACCTCTCAGGGAGTTGTGAAGGAACTACAAGGGGGTGCACATTGTTACATAATCTTCACGCATCTAAAGGTGGAGAAAGAGGAGGGGACGACCGTTATATCAGTCGTGCATGAATTTGAGGACGTGTTCCCGGCGGAGGTGCCAGGTTTACCTCCCAGTAAAGAAGTGGAATTCTCTATTAACCTGGTACCGGGAACCGGCCCGGTGTCGATGACCCCTATTCGGATGGCGCCGGCGGAGTTGGTGGAACTCAAGAGTCAAATTGAGGAGCTTTTGGGAAAACAATTCATACGACCTAGTATGTCACCTTGGGGAGCACCAGTGCTGTTGGTAAAGAAAAAGGATGGGAGTTCACGCCTGTGTGTGGACTACAAACAGTTAAACAAAATGACGATCAAGAACAAGTATCCCCTCCCGAGAATAGACGACCTGATGGATCAGTTGCATGGGTCATCGGTATTCTCGAAGATTGACTTGCGATCGGGGTATCACCAAATATTGGTGAAGGCGGATGGTGTGTAGAAGATGACCTTCAGGTCCCGGTACGGACACTATGAGTATGTGGTTATGCCTTTTGGGGTGACCAATGCTCCAGCGGTGTTCATGGACTACATGAACCGAATATTCAGACCGTTCCTAGATAAGTTTGTCGTAGTCTTCATAGACGACATTCTTATCTATTCCAGGACTTAGGAGGAGCATGCCGAGCACCTGAGGCTAGTGCTTGGCATTCTGAGAGAGAAGCAACTATACGCCAAATTGTCTAAGTGCGAGTTTTGGATGGATGAACTACAATTCTTAGGCCACGTTATATCAGCACATGGCATTGCAGTGGATCCAGCGAAGGTGGATGCAGTGGTTAAATGGGAAAGTCCCAAGTCAGCGACTGAAATCAGAAGTTTCGTGGGATTGGCTGGCTACTATAGGAGATTCATAGAGGGATTCTCCAAGATAGTGACACCTTTGACACAACTCACACGAAAGGACCAACCTTTCACTTGGACAGATAAGTGTGAGGAAAGCTTCCAAGAGCTTAAACGGAGGTTGACGAGTGCTCCTATCCTAATGATCCCCGATATTGGAAAACCCTTTGAGGTTTATTATGATGCCTCTCACCTAGGGTTGGGTTGTGTGTTGATGCAGGAGAGGAAGGCGGTGGCCTACGCTTCGCGGAAACTCAAGGTGCATGAGAGAAACTACCCCACTCATGACCTAGAGCTGGCAGCTATAGTTTTCGCCTTGAAAATTTGGAGGCATTACCTCTACGGTACACAGTTTCGCGTGTTCAGTGATCACAAAAGTCTAAAGTACTTATTCGATCAGAAAGAGTTAAACATGAGGCAGAGACGATGAATGGAGTTTTTGAAGGACTATGATTTTGAGCTGCTATACCATTCGGGAAAGGTAAACGTGGTGGCCGATGCTCTGAGTAGGAAGACTGTACATACTGCTCACCTTATGATAAAGGAGATGGAGCTATTAGAGCAGTTCATGGATATGAAGCTACAGGTGGAATTGGGATCTGAGTTCATCAGGTGTAGCAACTTAACTATATCTAGTGAATTCTTGGATTCAGTTAGGGAGAGGCAGTTAGTGGATGCTAGCCTGCACAGAGTTAGGGAGCAACTGGGGTCAGAAGAGGCAAATGACTTTACCTTGGGCAGTGATGGCATCTTGAGATTTCAGGGCAGGATATGTGTACCCGATGATGTTGAGGTGAAGAAGTTGATCCTAGAGGAAGGGCACAAAAGTCGTCTTAGTCTGCATCCGGGCATGACTAAGATGTACCAGGACCTCAAGAAAAACTTCTGGTGGCAAGGTATGAAGAAGGATGTGGCACAGTACGTGTTTGCCTGTCTGACCTGTCAGAAGGCAAAGGTGGAGCATCAAAGACCCGGGGGGATTATGCAGCCCTTAGAGATACCGGTGTGGAAGTGGGACAGCATCTCGATGGACTTTGTGACCCATCTACCATGGACATTTAGGGGACATGACACCATCTGGGTCATAGTGGACTGACTGACCAAGGGTGCACATTTCCTAGCAATGAACCTGAGGATGTCTATGGTTAAGTTGGCTCAACTGTACATCAAGGAGATCGTGAGGTTGCATGGGGTGCCTTCGAGCATTGTATCAGATTGAGATCCACGGTTCACATCATGGTTTTGGCAAACCTTGCAGGGTGCTTTAGGAAACAAACTCACGATGAGTTCAGCCTATCATCCTCAGACAGATGATCAGTCTGAGAGGACGATCCAGTCATTCGAGGACTTATTGCGGACATGTATACTAGATCACTTAGGTGCTTGGGATGAAGTGTTACCGTTGATTGAGTTCACCTACAATAATAGTTTCCATGCAAGCATTGGGATGGCACCGTATAAGGCTATTTATGGTCGGAGGTGCAAGACTCCCTTGTGTTGGTATCAAGATGGCGAGGCAGTGTTAGTTGGGCCATAATTGTTGGAACAGACCACCGAGAAGGTGAGGTTGGTGAGGAATAGGATGCAGGCTTCATAGAGCAGACAAAAGGCTTATGCAGACTGCAGGAGGAGACCCTTGGAATTCGAGGCAGGAGATCACGTGTTCTTGAGGGTGACCCGAACCACTGGTGTGGGAAGGGCTCCCCGTTCAAGAAAGCTTTCTCCTAAGTTCCTTGGCCCCTATCAGATCTCGAGGAGGATTGGGCCAGTGCGTATGAGATAGCCTTGCCCCCTCAGTTGGCCAATCTTCACCCTGTGTTCCACGTGTCACAATTGAGAAAGTATGTCTTTGATCCCTCTCATGTGCTAGAAGCAGAGGATGTACAGATTCAGGAGGATCTTACCATGGAGGTACCACCAGTGGCTTTAGAGGGTAGCAAAGTTGAGGAACGCCGAGGAAAAATAGTCATCCTGGTCAAAGTCATCTGGGATCGGAGAGCAGGCGACTCGACTTTGGAGTTGGAAGACGATATGAGGAAGTCACATCTGCATCTGTTTCCCTGGTAAGTCTGTATTTTTGAGGACAAAAATTTTGTTGTTGGGGAGAATGTAAGGCCCAATTTTCCGCCTTAATGTTTTAAGGGCTGCCCTTAGCGTAATGGGCCTAAGAGCTGGCCCAAGGAGTAAAAACAGATCCCATCTGCCCTAACGTTTCCACTTCCCTCACTTTCATAAACAGTGCCTCCTTGCCTCCTTGAACAGTTGCGACGCTCTGCTAGGGTTTTGCCACCAACATTCTTCGAGCTAGCTCAAGCCAGGTTCCACCCACGTAAGTCAACTTCGAACTCTTACGTCACCTCTGGGCAAACTTTTACCGTTAGGGTTTGGTAGTAACTCGTGCTTATTCTGTCTTACTGTTTATTTCCAGCTCTTTGGTCACCTTAGGACAGTCGTGCTCGTTGTGTGCGTATTGGGGGTTTTCCACTTAGCTCTTCCAGGTAAGGGAAGCTAGGGTTTACGATTCACTTAGGTTCTTCGCATGTTTTCTGAGTTTAAGTTATATTTTTTGAGGTGTGCTCATGATTTGGCTGTTTGATATTGGTAAAAATGTGGTTTCGATGTGTTTTCTGTGTTTTGCGCGAGAGAACAGTGACGAGCACTGGTTTTCTTGCCCAAGCGAGCTTGTCTCGCCTAGGCGAGATTAGTAGAGGCTCGCCCAAGATCGTTGCTCGATCTGTCGCTTAGACGAGGATTTTTTTTTAGCGAGGAGTAGTCTCGCCTAGGCGAGAAGGGACTCGCCTGAGCGAGACCTCGCAGAGTCCGTTATTCCCCTGCTCGAGTTCTCGCCTAGGCGAGACGGGGCTCGCCTGAGCGAGAGGACTTCCCTCGCCTGAGCGAGACCTGTTAGCCTGGGCGAGACTGGGGGTAAGATGTGGTACTATTGTTGAATGTTGCATTGATGTGTGATAGCTTATCTGATCTAAATGCTTTACTATGAGGGATGATGCCATGATTGATATATGAGGTTGTGGTGGAAATGGTATGTTGTTTTGTGTTATATGAATTGGAAAGCATGAGTTGCATGATGGGATTGTTATACATGATGTTAATGTTATGTGAAATTCTTGATTGGTGGGTGGAACATGTATAAAGTGTGGGTAGGGCATAATTCCATGACTCTTGTAGTGAGAGATCTTGGTGGCGCCTCATCTGTTGGACGTAATTCCATGGACCCTTTTAAGGGGAGTTCCTGGTGGTGCCTCGACAAAAGGACGTAATTCCACGGGAGGTCGTGGTGGTGTCTCAGGGCTAGGGCGTAATTCCACGGAAGCCACGTGGTGGTGCCTCTTGTAAGGGTATAATTCCGCGAAGGCCTCGCGGTGACGCCTCATTGCTAGGACATAGTTCCACTGCCACGTGGTGGTGCCTCATTATGCGTATCCGGATAGTCAAGTCTTGGGGTCTCATATGTTTTGATAGCTCTGGTGTGATGCTCGTTATTTATGCTTGGCTTTGAGATTACATGTGGACTGTTATAATATGAAATTCCTTTACACTAGCTTACCCTTTTGCTTGCTTGTATGTTGTGTGTGGTCTCCTCTATTGCAATGATCATCAATTTTATTGATGTGAGCAGATGTGAGGACCCCTGGCAGTGGTATGGATAACAGGGATGCGACAGCTTGATGGATGGGATGAGTATTGGGCCCACTGTGGGGCCCATCACTGAAGGATTTTATTTAATTATGTTTCTTTTGTTCGCACAAGACTTAGTATAGTTATTTGCTTTTCCAGTGTACTTTGTTTAGGCCGTGTGGAGCCTCTTTTATGTAATATGGGGAAATGCATGGCGTACTGTATGCCTGCATACTCCAAACTCCGTACTCTGTGATTATTTATGCATGTGACGTTTTATCAATTTGAGGTTATCCAGTTTTTGGGACGTTACAATAATTGTTGATCTTTGATTAATATTCATTATTTTATATATATGTCTTAGTATTATTATTAATTTAATAATTATTATTATATCATTTTATATTTTTATTATTAATAGTATTATTTGAGTAATCATTAAAATCCAAAGAAAATTTTCTCTCAAAAACTTGTGTAAAAAAGAAGTCAAAATGAGAGAACTATATATAGATTGTTGATTATATACTTTAATGGATTAACAGCTTATTTTAATTTATTAATTTTACTCGCTCGCAAAATTAATACGTTAAAATTGTTGTAACAAATTAAAATAAAGTAGTCAAAAATCTCTGAAATCACATAAAGTTTAATCTATTAAAATATTTTTTTAACAGATTAAAATCTTTTTATTATAGTTGAGCATGGGTTTATGTAATTTTAATAGATTAAAAAGAATAACTAATCAATTAAAATGTTCTCTGTTAAACAAATAGGAACATTTTAGTAGATAGAAAACATATTTCATCATCTTAGTTAAGCTCTAAAACAATTTCAATAGCTTTTTAAAGCTACTTATCAAATTAGACCATGAAAAGGAAACTAAGCAAAGATACATTCTAATCAAAACAAACTTCTCTAAACAATAAAAAGCCTTTGTTATCGTCAAAGTCTTTCAATCTCCAAGGCAAGAAGTTTTGATAAGGTTGGATTAAAAAAATCTTCATATCTTCATCAATGTTTTGTGTACTACAACATCAACCTTGCAGCCATTAATTGTGACCGTAGAATAAAATCTTTCGATTATTATATCTTAATAATACAGAAAATCAAAACAACTTGGATTCATGCTGAATATTCTTTTTCGTTAATCTTTAATTTGACGATACATGTTATACAGATCACGAAAGGAAAATATAAAGAAAACACAAAGTGCATCTCGTGGATTATAATCATATATTTCCTTTTATATGTGAGTATTTGAATGAGATTGTTGTTATTAGATGATTCATTTTAGATTAAAATTTGTGTACATAGTCATATTATTTTGGCATTAATTTTAAAGAATACATAGGATTTTTTAAAAATATTATCGCATTGGATATTGATTTTACTTTGAAAAACTTGTTGATGAATCTATTAAATATTTTTATTAATTGTATTCAGTTTTACCATTTAGGAAAATAACCGTATCCTATATATTTTCTTATTTCGTCTAATGTCATGAAAAACCTCAGTATGTATAAAAACTAGACAAACTATTATTCTCTATCATAAAATGTCTTATTTATTATCAAGTTATTTTAACCCTTTAACTCTGAATTGACAAATTACTATGAATTTATTATTACTTGTATATATCTTAATTAATTTTTAGTGCTTCAAAACTTAATTTTTATTTGTTATTATCGATCCATCATTTTTTTATCTCTCAAGCACTACAAGAAAAAGTTGAATTTTTCATGGATAATTATCCACAGAATAAAATTCATATGTAAATTTTTGTCACCTTCAAATTTACCTATAGATTTGTTACTATTAATTAAAAAAGAAAAAAAAAGGAAAACTGGATTCATAAAAGATTTACTACTGAAGGAGGAGAGTGAGAAAAGAAAATTCATGGATAAAATTAATTAATTCATGGGTAAAATAAGAGTTAAAAAATTAAATTAAAAACAAAAATGTTAATCTTTCCTCCAAAATCCCTCAAAGAGGTATAAATTTTCTACACATTTTCTCCGAACTCATTGATGCTCGAAATGTATTTGAAAAACAACAACATTCTGAACAAGACAAGAGCAACAACCACCACCGAACCAAGAACACAGTGAGCATGCATAACAAGAAAATGAAGATGATGATTATGCTAATTATTAGGAACTTAAAAAATTTTGACTTTATTTTGATTATATATAAACTTTGTTTAGAGTATATTTGGATCACTCATGTTAACTTCTGAAACTTAGATTATGTTTCAATTTCATTTTCAATTTGGTTGGTATTTTAGTTTGATTAAATTTGATTTTTGATTATGTTTGATTTGGATAGTGTTTGAAATTAATTTTGAATTGTCTTATAGTTGAATAATATTGTGTTTAATGACAATTGAATATTAAAATGATTGGAGCTTTTAATGCATTGGTATAATGATAACGTTTAATATATATATATATATATATATATATATATATATATATATATATATATATATATATATATATGCTTTTGAATAAATGTATATTAACTACCCACGAATTTAAATTGGTAAATAAATTTTATCCACGAAAATTTAGTCATGGAAAATTATCCATGAATTACAAATTGTAAAAACTTTTATCCATGACCTTTTTGTGGTGGGAATTTACCCACAAATAATGGTCTGTCAACATTATCCACAAAAAGTAAAGCCATGGAAACTTATCCATAAAAGGTGGTTTGTTTGTATTACTCACATAATTTGATTGGTGGGATCCTATGATGCACCGATACTTCAATTTGTGTCACATATCCGTGTCTGGCACATATCTGTATTCCATACTTTAAGATACTTTAGCAATACTTATCAATGAAGTATCTAATATATAAACCAATAATAATTTTATGATGACAATAATTTATAAAATTTATGTTGAAAATATTTAATACATTTGATTTTAATTTGGATTCACACAAGAATAATCATATATTTCTCATTTTTTGTTAAAAAAAATTGTACATTTTTCAATATGCATATATCACGTGTTGTGTCCTATTATTTTCAAAATTAGCGTATCTTGTGTATCAAATACATGTCGTATATACATATCGTATTTGTGCCTCATAACTTACCGTGAAAGGTGGTCTGTATGTATTACCCACAAAATGATATTTTTCACGGACCAAAAATCCATCCAAATTTATCGACGCCACAATTTCATATGGATCTTGAGTTGTTAGTAATCCGTAGGTAATTTTTTATTACCTACAAATTTTTGTTGTAGGTAAATGCAAATTTTTTTGTAGTGATAAGACATGAGATCTTTTTTTTTTTCAATCTTCATTTTAGTTTATTTCCATGTAGATTATGCATATAAATATCACAAACTTATTTGAGTTTATATCCATGTGCTTAAACATATAAATGTCGCAAACTTCTTGAGATGCTTGGAATGAACTTGTGATAGGTTACCCATGACCATCTCATAACAAAAAGTTGAAGAGCTTAAAAGTTTTTTTTTTAAGTTTTTAAAATAGGAAAATCTTTGGCAATAAACATGAGAGGGTAAAAATTACTCAAGCAACTTTGTCTTATATTTATCAACAACTTCTCATTGAAGGTTTAACCAGTGATCTTAAAGCTAAAGAACTTATGACAATATTGATCTCTTCGAATCTTGGTTTCATCATGGTGATATAAATACACATTTTCTCCTTAAGATGATTGATTTAAAATGCATTGTGAGTGGTGCCTTAAGAAGATGGTAATCATGCTTTTTTTTAACTAAACCAAACTTAAGATTTTTATCTTACCACTTTTCCTTTCCCTCTATGTTATCGAGAACAACACTACTATTAATAATTTTCCAAAATCTTATACCTTATTTTATGAGTAAGAGGATTATGAACTTTTGATAGATATGCCTAATATATATATTAGGTTAAACTAGTTGTTTTCGCCTTTAATAGCATTTGTGAACCTAATACTTACGGATTTGGTGGTGCTTTCTTAATCAATAATTATAAGATATTGTTGACAATGATGTATATTGAGTTGTTATTAAATTCTTCAAATAGGAATTAATACTTTCTGAAGTAAATTCTACTCTAGTTTCTCTTATCCCAAAAGTTGAACATAAAAAAAAAAAACTTGTTAGTTTTCGAAATTATAGGTGAAAATGTGCTTATTAAATTTGATATTACAAAATCTTTTAATACACTTTATTAGTTTTCAAAGGCTTTTAGTTTTGAACATAAATGATGTAATTAAATTAGTATACCTTACATAACAAGCTTGTGGTGTATGTCTTTAACACAACTAATATTGTTTCTTGGACCCTGTGGACTCTTTGCTTGAAGATTTTATCCTTCGATTTTCTATTTTCATATTTATAGGAAATATTTTTGAATATAAATTATCCAACTATCGGGTGAATCATAAATAAAATTTTATTTGGTAGAATTATTTGTCTAATTTCATGATATGTGATATCTCTCTCTCTCTCTCTCTCTCTCTCTCTCTCAACAATGGTTTACATGTTACAAATAATGAAAGAACCAAGGACTCTCAATCTAAGACAAAATATGAAAAAAATAGACAACAAAATGTACAAAATCATTGAAAATAATGTCAAAATATACAACTAATATATATTTTTTTCAGTAAGTTGTAAATTTCTAAGAATATTTAACTCTTCATCATTTATAAATAATTAAATTACATAGAATTTATACGAGTCAAGAAATTTCATGTAAGATTCCTAATAGTACTTAAATTTAAACATTGATAATTTCTCAAGTATACAATAATAATTAAGTTATAACTTAAACATAATAAATTATTGTTAATGATAAAAATGTTGAACCTAATTGTTATCTACCTTGAATTTCACTTAGAGTTACATTGTTGTTTGAATTAAATTGACTTTTTTGAGAAGACTCCGAACTTTGACAATTTTGTTTTTGAACAAAAGCAACTTGTCTTGGAGGAGGAAGATGTGTAATCTCACTTATAAGCATCAAAACCACAGTCGATATAGATGGCCTTTCTTTTGTAAGTTCTTGCACACACAAAAGTCCTATGTGTATGCACTTCAACATACTTTTTTCAAACATTGGATCCCATATCTCTGGATCTATTATAGTTATAATGTTGCCTTCATTCCATAGTCTCCATGCCTAAAAAAAACAAAACTTCATTAGCAAAAATAATAATCATTTTGCTTAATTTGTAGAAACTTCATTAGAAAAAGGAATAAGTTCTGGAAACTTACAAATCCAACAAGGCTAAGTGATTGCTCATCATTATGAAAACTAGTATTTCTTCGTCCACTTACAATCTCTAGTAATAATACTCCAAAGCTATACACATCTGATTTTTCTGAGAAAAGTCCCTCCATTGCATATTCAGGTGGCATATAACCACTGCATGTAAAACAAATATTATAATCAACAAATAATAAACTATTTGATATTGAAAAAATAATGTATAGTATTAAAAATGCTACTTACTAAGTTCCAACAACCCTTTTTGTGTTAGCTTCATCATCATCACCTCCTCTAACAATTCTTGCTAAACCAAAGTCTGATATTTTTGGATTCATATCATTATCCAATAAGATGTTGCTTGCTTTAAGATCTCTATGTATAATTCTTAGTCTTGAATCTCTATGAAGATAAAGTATTCCTCGCGCTATTCCTTCAATTATGTTGAAGCGCTTTTTCCAATCTAAAACTTTCCTTTGGAGTGGATCTAGAAAACATAATGAATACATGAAAAGGATGAAAAAAAAACACTAAATGTTATATAGAAGTTAATAGTATATCATAATTATTTAAATCAAAAAAATACCATTAAGTAGTAGTTTAAAAAGAGGCAATAACTAACCGAATAGAAATGAATCCAAACTTTTATTTGGCATAAACTCATAGACCAACATTGGTTCGTCTCCTTCTATGCAACATCCAAGAAGTCTTACTAGATTTCGATGTTGAAGTTTAGAAATCACCACGACTTCATTCATGAATTCTTCCAATCCTTGTCCAGATGTTTTTGAAAGTCTTTTTACAGCAACTTCTTGTCCGTTCTCCAATTGTCCCTAAGACAGTAAAATGTCATTAGTACTAATTTATATATTATTATTATTATTAATTTTAAAAATAATAAAAATATTTTATACAAAGAAAATTACCTTGTATACAGGACCAAAACCTCCTTTTCCAAGCATGTTACCAAAGTGAAAATTGTTTGTAGCATTTGAAAGCTTTTCAAACTTAAATAGGGGTAACTCTTCCAATTTAGTAATTTCCTTTTTCTTTCCGGTAATCACGTCTTCAGGCACACTTCCTGAATTAGCAATATACGAATTGGTAATACAACAAAAAGTAACTATGTACAATTCATAATATTTTTTATATTTGAAAATTTAGTTTTTTACATGTAATAATGAATATGATAGTGCTCATATTTAACAATTAAATTGACAAAAGAAGTGCATTTAAATTTCATTTTAGTGTCAATTAACTTTCATAACTATTTAAAATAAAATTAATGAATATATAGTCAATTCACTGGTCTAAATTAGTTAGATGTAAAATTTCTTATCAAAGAAAAATAAGTCATGAATGATCTTGATTATGCATCGAAATGTCAAACTTTATTATGGAATGACAAAGCTAAAATGCTTTGGTTCAAGGATGGGTTAATTTTTTTTTTCATTTTTGTGATTAAAAGTGTTTTAATGCTAGTGGGATTTATAGACTTGTGGAATGAGGTTTAGTTATGGAAGATCCTAAACATACTGAGGAACATGTTTCACATTCTACAAAAATCTAATTTTGTCTTATGTATTTTAGGCAAAACATTATTGCCAATCACATTCCTAATGTTGTTTCAGAGGAAGGGAATATATTGTTGATCAATTATCCTTCTAATTACGAGACTAAGTTATTTTTAATATCCAATAGGGCAGCTAGTCCAAATGGTTTTGGTAGCTTTTGCTTTCATGCTTGTAAGGATATTTTAAGGACTGATGTGTGCAATGTTGTCAAATAATTCCTTTCTCAAAATTGGGTCTTACTTGGGATGAATTCTAATGTTGTTTCTCTTATTCTTACATTTTCTAGTGTTTAATCTACTAAAAACTCCAGACCTATTGTGGTGGCTAATTTCATGTTCAAAATTATTTCTATTTTTTTTTCTTATAGATTGGCTACTATTGGTAAAAGGATCATTTCTCCTAATCAAAATGGCTTTAACAAAAGGAGGCACATTAAGGAAGGCATTGGTGTCACTCATGAAGCCATAAATATGTTGTCTAAGAGGGTTAAAGGTGGTAATGTTGTGTTAAGATTGACATCTCTAAGGCTTTTGATGGTCTTAATTTGGATTTTAAATTTCTCCTTTTGATGCTAAATTAGTTTGTTTTTCATCACAATTCTTTGATTGGATTATGAAAATTATCCATTTTTCTCATCTTTCTATAAGTGTGAATGGTAGTCTTGTCGGTCATTTCTCATCTTTCTATAAGGATCATTTATCTCCTTTATTATTATGTCTTGCAAAAGAGGTCCTTAGTTAGGGGATTTCTCATCTTCTTAACTCTAAACATATGTTGCTAATGGCTAGTCTGAAAGGGGTCATCTTTCCTTCACATGTTTTATATGCTGATGAAATTTTTGTTTTTTGTTAGGATAACAAAAGAATTCTTATCAGTCTTATGAATTTCCTCTATTCCTATAGATTAGCCTCTAGGCAATGGGTCAATTTTTATAAAAGTCATTTTTTCATTGCTAATGAGTCTTATGGTTTTAATAAGAGGATTAAGATGTTTGTAATTGTAATAGAGGTGTCATTCCCTTTAATTACCTCAAAGTTCCTATTTTTCTAGGTGCTTCAAAATCTAAGTTTCTTCAACCACTAGCTGCTAAAGTCAAATCTAAGCTTGCCTCTTATAAAGGGAAATCTCATAACAATTAATTAATTATATTATTTTAGGTTTTATGTCTTACTATTTTTAGGATTAGAAAATTCATCATTTTTCACTCATTGACACAAAAATTTGGTTATGTTTCATTGAGAAGTTGAAAACATATTGTTCTTTTAACCATTGATTAATTTGAAGTTTAATTATTAGTCCATGAGAGAAAGTTGCATCAACAAGACAATGTAGAGTTAACATTAAAAGTATTATCATATCATTCAAGTAAAAGAGATGGAGGATGTGGATCAACCAACAACAATAGAAGTCAAGGTAGAGGATATGGCAAAGGTCGAGAGGAAACTATGGTTATCAACAAAATCAACATCAACTAAAACAATCTAAAAAAAAAAGGGAATATAAGGAGGTGGTTATTAGGCAAAGTCAACTGACAAGACAAATGTAGAATGTTATCGGTGTCACAAGTATGATCATTATCATATGTTGATCAAATTTTCCAAATGCACAAAGTGGAACATCCAAATTCATAGAAAAGAAAGAAGAGCAATTTGGAGAAATCTCACTCTTGATGATTTGTCATGAAAGGGATTCAACCAACAAGAAATTGTGGTATTTAGACATCGAGTGCAACAATCACATGAATGGAGATAATTTTGTATTTTCCATTCTCGATGAATCCTTTAGAGGTAATGTGAAGTTTGGAAACACTTCTACAATCTCAATCATGGAAAAATGGTAGGTAACTTTACTAACTAAAAGTAGTGTTGCTCAAACCTTGTCTAATATCCTTTTTTCCCCATATTTAAAGACCAATTTGTCAAGTATCCTTTAGTTGAAAGAGAAAGATTACAATATCACAATTAAAGGAACTATGGGGATAGGGGTGGTTTGTCAAATACTAGATGACATATTGGGATTGATCACTCAAGTGGCTATGACAATACATCAGATGTTTCCACTTTACCTCAGTCATTCTACTTAATTATGTTATGCTACAAGTTTGAACAATCAAGCGCAACTATGACATTTTTGTTATAGTTATCGTGTTCTTGGAGGTTTACAAACACTTCAACAGTAAAATATGATAATTGGTCTTCCTTATTTTCTAGTTCAAAGGACACATGTGAGGAATGTATTCTCAACATGCAACATCGATAACTATTTTCCAAATGAAAATCCAAGAAAGTAAGAAAATTATTGGAGGTTGTGCACTTTAATATTTATTGGCCAATTAATCCTATTTCTAACGGAGGTAAAGAATATATTATCACTTTCATTGACGACTTGAGTATGCAAACTTAGGTTTACTTTTTGAAGGAAAAACCTAAAGTTTTATCAACTTTTAAAAACTATAAAGCAATGGTTGAAAAACAAGTAAGACAACCAATACAAGTATTGCAAAACTAATTGTGGGGGAGAATATAATTTGCTTGAATTCACAATGTTTTACGAGGAGCAAGAACATTAAAAGGAAATTGAGAACATCATATACATTTGCAACAAAATGACACATCCAAAAGAAAGAATCAAACCATCTTTAACGACGAGTCAAAGTTTCAAATTTTGACCAAAATTGTGAATTGGAACATTTTTAGATTTTGCAAGATACAACTGAATATGGAAGAAAGATACACATTCTTAATGTACGTGTTTAGAATTAGTAAGACAAAGATTCTTACTTTAAAAACGATATTAGAAAGTAATGTCACTTTAAGGTAAAAATTTGTTAGATATTTTAACCTTGTTATAACATATTTTACACTGATTAGTATTTAGTTGTTATGCTTTTCAATATTGTTAGGAGTTAGTTTCCTATCAGCTAGTGTGCTTTTTTACTTAAAGTCTATTTAAAAGGTTTTTCTTAAATAAATAAAGGGTTAAATATGTTTTTGGTTTTTCAAGTTTCAGTGAATCTTGGAATTAGTTTTTCTTCGAAACTTTATACCAATTTAGTCTTTCATCTTTATAAATGCGTGAATTTAATCCTTCTTACCAAATTTTGTTAAATTTATTTGATATTTTAAACGCATTTTATGATAATATTTGAGTTAACATTGAAGCAAAAATGTGTCAAACGGGGTAAACAATTCAAATACTATCATGAAATACGCTTGAAACGTAAGATAAACTTAACAAAATTTGGTTAAAATGACTAAATTCACGCATTTTTAAAGATGAATAACTAATTTAGTCAAAAGTTTTAAAAATGGACTAATTCCAAATTTTACTAAAACTTAAGGGACTAAAAACATATTTAACCCTTAAATAAATAAAGAGTATTTCTTTAAGAAGAATATCCTGTTGACATATCAATTATTATATTTATCAAATTTTGTGGAAAAACATTATACCATAAAGAAGAACTTTGACTTTAATATTTGTAATAAAAAAAATTCAACATTCACGGCAGAAAAGCAAGGTAGCACACATGGCTACAGCAACCTATTCATCGTATCTTCTTCGTACTATATTCCTGCTCATAAAGATTCGTTCAAATTTGTCGGGCGATATTATTTTAATGTTTTTGTTCCCCTTTTACCGAAGTTTCCCTATCATGGAGAATGAGTAATGTCCACTCCTTTTTTAAGTAATGAAAGAGAAATAATCTAAAAAAAGGGAGAAGATTGGAAAATAGTAAACGTGATAAAAAAAATTAAGGAAAAAAATTAAATGATTATTCAGATATAAATATAAACAAGACAACTTTACCTGTATGCTTAGGAGTAAATTTCCGCCACAAAAGATAAGCGCCGATTGCAGTTGCTAATGCTCCAATTGCTACCACAATACCGATTATTAATCCCTTCGTTTCTCTTCTCTTTTTACCACTAGCTGCATGTTATTCAGAATAAAATAAAATAAAATAATGTTATTTATTTCTTTAATTATTTATAAAATTAAGTAACGTGTTTTTTTCAACCGGTGAGATTAAATTTAATTTATATTTACATGGTCAGTTTAGAAGATAAAATTTATACGTTAGAGTTGACGAAAGATTTTCAACATAATCTAAAACTTTAACATGAATTTATATCTAATTTAACATAACAAAATTAATTTTATATTATAGCTTATGTATTATAAATTGGTTATCAACATATATCTCAAACATTTTCATGGTATAAAAGTTTGGAAGAAAAGCACTCAAGGAAAAAATAAGAATTAATATCAAGTTTTCCACTACTTGCTCGTGACGGAGTTTCTTTACTCCTATAGTACTTTGACTCTTCCATTTTTTTTTTACATATAAAGATAAAAGTAATATTTTTTTAATTTTAGACTTTTTGTTATATATTGATCTCCTAAAATTTTTGTACATTCACTTTGATATCTCAAAACATTTTCTAAAAACCATCATACTTATATTATATATTATATTATGATTTATATTTAATTACCATATAATCTTCCAACATCTTGATATTATAAATTATAAAAGTTGTTGTATACAAAACATCAAATATGAAAATGAGATCAAACAATAAGTTTTCATACTATAATTAGTGTAATAGAAGATATCATTATACCGATATAAAATATTGTGAGTAAGGAGAGAAAACATACGTAGAAGTTGTGATGGAACACGAATGAAGAGATCAACCCCTCCATAAGGAAATTTCTGCAAATCAATCAATTCCCTACTCCAATACATGCAACCAATGTAAGAATCATATGCATAAGCCAAGCAAGAGCAATTTGCCAAGCAATCTGCACCACATTTTTCTTGGTTTCCATCTGATCTCTCTGCAAAATCAGGCACTTTCATGTTATGTTTCTGCAGAAAACTATCTCCTTCTTCAACTTCACTCCCATTTCTCAACTTGCCACAATTCAGTGGCACACTCCTCACACACCCACTTGTCCAATTTCCACTGTTCCATTCCTCTGGCTTGCGTGCCTCAAACCCCTCAAAACAGCTGCAAATTGGTGCTGTGGAGTTATCACAGCTTCCAAAGGGTCCACACTTCCCATAAAAGTCACATTCGTTTTGATCCACCTCAAGTTCCAGAAACTTGGTTCTGTTCAAAAACTCTACCAGTTTCAGTGTGCCATGTGGGGTTATGGTAAGGATTCCAAACATGGCAGGTTTTTCGAAGTTGTAGGTTAGATATGCTGTTCCATTATCATTAGGCTCAAAACGCCACCCGTATAAGTACTCAGTTAACATCCTTGGTGATCCTAGGAACACTCTTCCATTCCATGGACCAGTTCTCCAATATGGCTTTGTTTTGTTGTACCAGAAAAACACCTCTGGTGCATCCAACCTTTCAAGGCTCCCAGTGAAGTACCCAGTAGAAGGATCAGAACTGCTTTTCCATGACACATACTCGATTTTCTCACCTGTTATATCATCCACAGATTCCACATCAGATATCTTCGTTTACATGTTCTTTTGTTTCACATGGCTGTATTATAGGTTAAATATACTTTTAGTATTAGAAACTTATATGTGAAATTATAATTCATTTCTTTCTTAGATTTATTTTGGTTCGTAAACTTTAAAAATAAATAAATATAATTCTTTTAATCTAATAAAATTAAATTTTTAGACTTGTTAAGTAGTGTTTGAGACTAATATTTGAGCCGAAACATATAAAACGATGTAAATAACTCAATCGTCATCCTAAAATACGTTTGACATGTCAAAACAATTTAACGTAATTATGTTAGAAAAATTACATCCATTCAATTTTTAAGTTTGAGACTAAAATGTATATCAAAATTTAAAATATAAACGAATTCCAATTTGAGGAAAAAAAAATAATAACTTCGAAGTTTGGATATTTTACAATGAAAGATATCATGATGAAGTATCTTAGAGTATAGTATCAGAATCAAGTCTTTCAATGAATATCTAGAAGAAAAAAAAACTGTGATTGAAAGAGAAAACTTGTGGATACTTCTTCCAATGGGTAAAAAGAAAACACAGATAGAAAGAGAGAGAGAGAGAGTAGTAAATGAAAGTATATATGGTGAATCATGGCTTACCAGTGATCCTATTGGTGGCAATTTTCATCTGTGGCACAGCAATATCAGCAGGGTGTGTGAAACTGTCCCATAATGGTGTTAAACTTGAGTCACCACGCAGGATCAGATTTCCTGAATTGTCAAGTTGAGCACTTGTGTTGGTACCACCAACTGATACATTTGTTGACCATATCACACTATTTTCTCCATTCAGCACCACAAGATTCCCATCCTCGTGGATTTTGAACACCCCAGATGAATCCTTCAGTGGTTCATCTCTATTTCCTACCCATATGATGTTGGTCTGAGAGAGATACCAGATTGCCACATAGCGATTTGTGGAGTTTTCAGGGCTGAAAAATCCAACCTTGAAATCACCGTTGCTTGAGCTTGTAATCTGAGAGTCAGAGTCGCTGATGAATCTGGTTGATGTGATGGTATCATTCGCAGAGATTGCACCTAAACAGAAGCTGGAAAATATGAGCAGAAACAAGTGATTGATGCTGGTTGGAAAACCCATGAATTTTGAATGTGGGAAACTTGGTGTTGTTTGAATGATGATTTTCTCTTTGTACCACTTTGGGTTTGATGAGGTTGATTCCACCATGTTAGTCTTCAAAATTCATGTTCATGTTGTGCACCAAACTATGTTCTCTTAAGGTTGAGTTGACTTTAGTTACGCGTTAAGCATGCTAAGTAGAGTGGAAAAAAAAAATCTGTATTCACACTATTTTATTCAGAAGCCAACTTGCATGTACCTTGTAACCCAAAATTAATAATTGAACTAAGACTACAATTCATTTTTATTTCAATTAATTATGAGTTTTTTTTGGCCTAATGAGATTGACAAATTAATATATATATATATATATATATATATATATATATATATATATATATATATATATATATATATAAAAGATGAACAATGTAACTGTTTGAAAAATTATACTAAAGTATGTTATAGTTAGTTTATAAGCAATAAGTGGAAGCCAAGAGACAATGTATGTTATTATTTGAGGTTACTTTTTTGGACATTAATCTATGGAACTATTGAATGGGTTCATTATTTTCTTTTTGTTTTAGGATATTCAGGATATTGAATTCCCATTTATCATTAGAAAAATAATTCTTTTCTTTTTTCTGTTTTTATAAGAATTGGACGGGACATCATCATTCACATGATCACAAACATTATATATAATAATGTGTATTAGAATTTAAAAATAAAAAATAAAATAAATATGATTACAATATTATTATTTTGAGTTGTCAAATAGGTATTATTATCTTATCTTGTTACTAATACGTACTGTCTTTATAAAAATTTCTCTTTGGAGGTTTAATAAATATTGAATAGATGTTTATCACCTTCCAAATTGAGATTTCTACTTTTCTCAAAGTAAGAAATTAAACAAAAATCACTTTGGTTAAGTGAGTTATCTGTTGGTAACTAAACTTAAATTATTAATCAAATATGACTATTATTTTATAAAATCAGCCAATCGAATTAAATCTACTTAAATTGAAAGCCAAATGAACTAGATAAAAATAATTCAATTCAATTTAAATTATAAATTTTCGAATTAACTTGTGGAATCCAACTTTTTTGAATAACTCTATTTTTCTATCAATTAATATTTTAACAAAAATAAATCAAACATGATAATTCACATCAGTCTAGACTAATTATTTCAAAATAAACCTTGTTTCTCGCAAACTAAATATTTTCTATGCACAAGTTTAAGAATAGAACGACGGAAATCAGGATATTAATTAATTTATTTTAGTTGACTCTTGATAATTTATTATTGCAAAACAAAAAACTCGATAGTTTTTTTATTTATTTTTGATGGATAAGAATTGAATTCCGATATAAGAAGAGTCACAATAACTTGTGCACATACTTAACTAACTGATTAAGACTCTTTTATACTTAATATATATTAAGGTTGTCATATGGAAATGAATTAAAACTATTCTATTTTAGCATAAACAAATAAATGCATGTTGTTGCTACCTTGTAATTATTTCTTGACTATGTCATCACTAAATACAATCTCATAAACTAATAAAGCACTAGAGAAATTACAACAATTGTTAGCAAGTTAAATAGTTTTCTGATATAGAGAGTCCACAAGAGAAAAGTGACACCTTAATCATTTGTTTTCTTTGTGATCCACCACTTTCTACGGGGCATTTTGTTTTGTTTCCCTCCCCAAAACAAAAACTTAGGTGAGAATCAACTTTGTTACAATGTCACTTCACTATGACTTGGTCCAACTTCTCTTTTTCTATTTCATAATAAAGAGATACAAATTTAAATTATGAAAACACAAATCTAGTAGTAATATCTCTATTATAGTTGTAGAATCAACAAAAGAATCACATGTAATTTTTTGAATTTTAAGAAAAAGTTCCGATAATTGAACAATTGGGTTATTAGTATCATGATTTAGAATATATATAAAAAAGTTAAATTTGTTTTGTTTTCATTTTTACAGATAATTTCTCTTTTATCACTTTTAAAATATGAATTTGTTCTTTTATTCTTCATCAATATATATTTTTTATTTTAAGTTTAAAATTAAAAAATAATTTATTATAATCTTATAAAAAATTGAGAGGTAAATACTAAAAGAAAAATTCATGATAATTAAGCTACAATTAAAATTGGTTATGAAAAATACATAGTACAATATTTTTTTCTTCTATATTCATATGAAATAAATATACAAAAGACTCGTGAGATAAAAAATAATATTAATTATTAAACTAAAATTTCATTATCAAGTGAGACAAAAGATATGTATTTCTTTTTAAGAATAAAAGAGAACAAATAAAAAATGGGATTAGAAATAATGAAAGAGAACAACATGAAAAACTCAAAAACAAATATAAAATATCTTAATATTTTTTTTATTTTTTTACTATATTTGGTTTCAGATTTTATTATTAATTAACATTAAATATTGATTTATAAATGAAATAAAAAATATTTAATTTAATTCTCATTGATTTCTCGTATAATAATACACATAATTTAAAAAAATTTAAAACACTATACATCATTAAAAAAATTTAAGAATTTTAACTATATAAATTAAAAAAAAATCAATTTTTTTTGGGAACCACTACTCCCTCTGCTCCTCTTATTCTCCACCACTGGGTGGTGAAATCTCTATTTTCTCTTTTTAATATATTTGTTATTTCTGATATAAAAAAATTCTAGAATTTAATATAAAAAATACAAATCACATAAATAGAATATATATTTAACATTTTGAGATATTAATAAGTCTTTATAAAATATTTAAATCTATAATTGAACTAAATTGCAAAATTAGCATGAGAAAGTGTTCTAAATACTTTGCCAAAAGAAAAAAAAAATTATCATTGAAACTTTCAACGAGTTATGCAAAAATTACTTTTGCTATATAAAAATAATACGTGTTTGAATGTGGATATTGTTTACTTTAAAACTTGGAGAGGAGGTTCAACGTTTTAGATAATATACTAATTCTCACCACATATCACGCATTAAGAAATTTTAAGGAAACTAACCAAGGTCATTACGACTAAGGTATTTATTTATGAGTTTAAAAATTGTAGAATAAAAAATATTTTTCGAATTGTGGATTATGATGTTTTGAAGGGAATTGAGAATTGGTTTCCTCATTTTCTTAGTTTGACTTACAAAGTATTTTAGTCCAGAAAGGGATGATTTTTTTTTTTTTTTTTTTTTTTTGTATTATTATAGATAGGGTGACTTAATTTTCTCTTGCGTCAATTATTAATTTTGACTTTTCCTTCTTGTAATCCATTATTTTAACTGTATTTTCGTAATTTTTAAAATAATGATTTTATTAATAATTTCAGAATGATGTTACAAAAATATTTTAAAACAAGCGTTTCATACTTTCGAGCACATGATTTACATAATAGAGTTTTTAGAATATGATTTACGGAGTAAGATTTTCGAAACACACAACTTGTATGAAATATAATTTTAAATAAGTTTTTGGATTAGAATTTTCGGAACAAAATTTTTATAATACATATAATATTTTGAAACCAGAGCTTTTGGAAATATATGAAATACGTTTCGAAGAAATATTCGTATATTTATATTGTGTTTAAGATTTTGAAATTCAATTTTTTTTTCCTGTAATTATTAAGACTGAGATGAAAAAAAACAAAAAACATTAACTCTTCTACACGCAGATTTGACTGCACTAATGGTAGACCTAGAGTGGACTCCAAGAGGAATGATGTAGAAATTTATTTTGAAGAAACTATGAAACGTAATGAGGTTAAATTATTATATGCAATTGAAAAGTAAAATTGGGAATGCAAACGATGAAAATGATTGAGTGGAAATTAATCCAAATTAAATCTGATTGGGCTAATTACTTGAATTAGACTTAGTTTTTCTTTTTAAACTATCAACGTAATTCAGTTATAATTGAACTTAGTTATAATTAATTAGATATAGTTAAATGGGACAGGTTGAGTAATTAGATTATAATTGAATTGATATAGTTAAACCACTGCAATAAGAATCTGATGAACTAATTTTTTCTCTTAATTTCTTTTTCAAATACCGAAGCAATAGTAAAAAAAAAACAAAATATGGATCTTTTTTATGATTTCAAACGAAATGATTAAGAAAAATTAACCACTTTGAATTAACAATTTAAAGATAAAAAAAAAGTTTCACTAAATAAAATAAAATGAGTTTTATTTGATACGAAAAGTGAACATAAACTTATCTATATGATGGACAAGATCCTTACACTGGTTAGACCAATCCAATAAGTCATATAATTAACTAATATCCATACAAGTCTCAAATTACAAAAGTATAAAATGAAATAATCAGACTCAATACAAACTATAAAATTTCTATCTTTATCCTCAAGTCTTTAATCAATATACTTATATACTTATGATACTCCTCTTTTCGAACTTCAAATTTAAATTTTTATTATCTTCAAACTAACGAGCAACATATGTGTTAGACGTGTCTCGTTGAAAATCTAAGTGTGAATCTAAATTGCACATTAATATAAATAAGAAAGTTGAACTGCATAAAAGGAAGAAAACTCATTGTCTTAAAGTTTTGAGTTAGAGGTGATGTCAATCCATTTTGTGAGTTGGGTTCATATTTCATTAATTAGTGTTATGTCCTCTCCGGTAAATCCTCCTCAAAAGACTCATTAGTGTCAAGTTATGCACTAAAATATCTTCTGGTATATGAATAATTGTTTCACCATTTTCATTCAAATCCATTTGCCCATCTCCATTTTGTAGAATCCGATCAACAAATTATTTTATATCTCTTGCACATTTAGTTGATTTGGCAATATTTAATCTTAAGTTATGCAAAAGTTTTAAAACTTTGCAACTTTTTCACAAATCAGAATAATTTATTATTGATTTGACAACATCATATCTCGATCACTTTTTCACAAAAGGCAAGATTTGTCTAGAGTCACTACCCAAAACGACAACTTTTCCACCAAAAGGTTTTTGAACTTTCAAGATATCTCTCAATGTTCTACCAAAAGCCTTAAAGCATAATCTATTCATCATTAGTACTTCATCCCATATAATTAATTTTTCTTCAATCAAAAGTTTGGCATGAAGACTTCCTTGAGTGATGTTGCAAGTTAATTCTTCATTTATTAATAATGGAATACAAAATGTTGAATGTGCAGTTTTTTTTGCCACGAAGCAACAAAGATGCAATACCACTTGAAGTTACATTCAACACAATTGTTCCTTTTGATCTAATGGTGGTTGAAAAAGTCATCCATGTGAATGTTTCTCCTGTACCACCATAACCATATAAAAAATAGGATTTGCCCTCCTGTGAGTCCACTACTTTCATGATGTCTTGGCAGACAACTATTTGCTCAATAGTAAGAGATTTCAACAGTGATTTGTGTTCTTTTGTCATGTCTTCTTCATTATAGTTTAACTCATCAATGATAAACCTGTTTTGGAATCGTATTGTCTCTAAAATATCAGGTTAGGGTAAAAAAAACACAATCTTTTAATGATCTACCATTTGAAATCAAGAACTTTTCAATTTCATGGAGACAAAGCTTATGTAGGTCAATCTGTCCAATGTGAAGACCTCCATAAAAAATTGCATGATATAAAGAAGACTTAATTACTCGAATAGTCCCCACTTTGGGAGGGGTGTGTCAATTTGGTCCCCGCTTTTCAAAAAGTTTCAATTGCATCCCAACTTTTGAAAAAATGCCTCAATTATGTCCATTTCAAATAAAAATCACTACATAGTCCCACCATAATGCAACAATACCAACTAAACAACACAACCAAAAAAATAAAAGAGACAATAAAAAAAACAACAAAAAAAAGTAACACAAACAAAAACCTCAACAAAACGCTAAACAACAACCCAAATTGCAAAAATAATCATACAAAACGCAAAAAAAAAGGGAAACACGTAATTTTTTGCATGTTTAACTAACCACCACACACAGGGAGAATATGGTGGCACGCGACGATGGCTAGCAGTAGGGAAGAAGGAATAGGAGCAACGGTGGGGCGAGAGATAGAGAGAGAACATGTCACCTTTGAGGAAAATGAATAGTTGTTGGCAATTGACGATGATTGGTAGTGTGGAAGGAGGCACGATGGTGGTGGTCCTCGACGGTGAATACATGGAAAGAGCAGCGCGGCAGTGGTAGGCATGGAACCTAAATGAACATGGCAACGCTCGACGATGGTTGACGGCATGGAAGGAGGCACGACGGTGGTGGCGTGGAAGGAGTAGCGGCAGCATGAAAGTAGCAGAGAGAGAACCGAGCAGGTGATCGAAGGTGGAAGACGAAGAACAGTGTTATCACGAATTTTGAACCCTAATTAAAGTTATGGCCTCGGTTCAATTTTGAATCGAGGCAAAAATGTACTTTTGGCCCCGGTTCCCTTACCACCCGAGGCCAAAAACCATGCTCCCAGTGGAATTTTACAAATATTAACCAATTTTTCATCTTCGAATTAGTAAAATCGAAGCCTATAAGAACTTTTGACACCGGTTATGTGGGAACCAAAGTATAAAATCATGTTCTGCTTTCGTTATTAGGTAAACCGAGACAAAAAAAAGTTGGCAAGAATTCCAAAAATGCCATCACGTCGTTATATGTTTCAGTTTCAGAAAAACCAAAACATATAACGTGATGCAAAATCACGAAAAACTGGTGCTTGTATAAAACTTCATCGAGTGTGTTGATCAATAAATAATGTGTTATGTGTTTCTTTTATTGGTATTTTATTTTCTCCCTTTTGAAACACTAATACTTTATTTTATATTGTCTCCTGTGATCTTATAGTCTAAAAAAATAACCAAACTACATTAAACATCCTATCATTTACAGAAGTTGCAAAATAACTTCAGAAAATTTTCTCTAACATACTGAAAAAATTACTTGTAACACTTTGTGAAATACTAGAAAATGGTATTTTAGAAGTGACAGAGGTTTAAAAAATAGTGATTCTCGATTATTTTAATATTAAAAGGTTTTAATATAAATAGAATCGTTCTAAAAGAGTTTCATTATTTTAAAACACATTATCTCTCTAGAAACCACTTTTCTAGAGCTCTCTGACTTCTCTCTAGGAGTTATGTCTCTCTAATTGTCTGATTAAAGAACCAAGATCATATAATTGATCCTCTCGACGAGCTCTTCAAGTTAGACCGATCAATTTTTTCGTTCGCGTAATTTGAGTTTTTGCCATCTTTTTGGTCTATTTCTGTTTTCTGTCACATGTGATCCTTTTCTGCTTGCATGCATCGTTTTAATCATTAGTATGATTACTGATAAGTGATCATAACTGTATGTCCTGATCGTTCTTGTGATGTTTCTATAGAGAATCCTATGAAGTTAGAGACATTTAATGTTTATAGAGCGACCTAAGAAGGATAACAGGTAAGGGAAGCTAATAGCTTTTAGAGTTAGTGAATCATATCTTGTATGATTGTGAAATATCTTATATGCTATGATGAATTATTGATGCTTGTGATTGTGGTATGTTGATCTTTTAAATGATTGAATTGAAATTGATTGTATTGTTTGAATTGAGGGCAATTGAGAACGATGGAGTTGTTGGATCATAAATCTAATTGGTGCGACCTACTATAATTTAAAACTCTTTTTGACCACTATCTATAGAAGAAGTACCAATTGGAGTAATGAAATAGGTCCAAATTACTCAAAAACCTTAAATTTGATGTTGTTGATATCTGATACAACGCTAAGCCTCACGTGGTGTAAGACCCGTGAAATTTAATTAATTAAATAATTAATTAATTAATAAATGCGGGTCGTGGAAGCCTTTATGGCATTTAATAGTGGTTGATGTGACGTGGAAAAGTGTTAGCTCATGTGGTTGAGAGTACTTTGATTGTGTGAGAAGACTTGGGTTCGAGTCCTATGTAAGCCACTTATGTATTATTTAATTATTATTGTTTTAATAATATGAATGTGCGTGTTAAGTAAGAATATAGTAATGGAGTTATGTTAGTTTAGCATGGAACATGAATTGGTTAAATGGTTGTGTATTGAGTTGGCATTGGCATGGTCATGGGTTCAAACCTTGCTTTGAACAAAGTGATTTTCTTTTTGTTAAAATCTACACTAGCATGGAAGTGAAGAGGCACATAAACCCTAAGGCGTGTGGCAGGGTGGCTCGAAACAGAAGGTAGTAGGCGGCCATGAATGGTAAGAGGAAGATAAAGGAGGCCCTTGGTGATCAAGGAAAAAGCTTGCAATCTTCAATTTTGGCAGAGGAAACCAGGTTAGGGGAGTTCTTATTGTATGTTTTATTTCTTTCGTATGAAGATGTATACTGGATCATGTTTGAATTGTGAACGCTTGAATTTTCAGTGTTATTCGCGTTTTCTGGATTTTTCCAGAAACCGCCTGGCGGCGCATGAACTGTCGCTAGGCGGCACATGTGGTTATACTCGTGTTTCTGGGTTTGCGGATGAACCGCCTGGCAGCCAGGGATGAACTGTCAGGCAAGGTACTACTGTTATGGGTTTTCTTTCATGTTGATTAGTTGATCAGTGATGGTAGTGTTAGTATTGAATTCTAGTTGCACATATAACAATTGTATGATGAATTATTGGTTGCAGTGACTAAATTAATGGGAGTTGCATGAACTCAAGAATAGAATTTGGGGTTAGGGTTTATGCGGGAATTGGGAGTAAAATGCATGAAATGTACTATGATTGGTGTGTTGATTATCCAGAATTGACTTTAGTATGAATGTTGTACCAACCCTGTATAGTGTGTGCATATAAAACCTGGGGGATGAAGGTGGGTACTGTAACTGGAAAAGAATTGGAGTGCAGTTTGGTACTGGAAATTCTGGGTGAAACCCAGGGGTATATGCATCGCCTGGCGGCGCATGAACTACCGCCAGGCGGCCCAACAATGCAGTCTATTTTGGTTGATTGATAGGGATTTCGTGATGTTGGCTCTTCAATTAGAAAATTCATTATAAATATATATGTCTAAATATGGAAAATGATAGATGAATATGGTATGTAGGGACTAAGGAAGATTAAAGATAAAAAAGATAAAAAGGGGAAGAAGTGAGATAATGAAATAGATGTCATAAATGTTTTGCTGTATGTGCTAAGATATATTCTAGGAAGCATGCTAAATTGGTAAAATGAGAAGTGTGAATTTCATGGGCATTATTGTTAGAGAGATGGTATGCAAATAAATGATAAGAAAATGTTAAACGCAATGTGTGAATTTCAATTCAGTTTTATGAAAGTGTAAGGATGTACGAAAATTATGCTTATTGGGTGTTGTAGATAATATGCTATATTGTTTGTGTTATTTTAAGAAATTTGTGCGACATTGGTAATTACAATTTACAGGATTAAAAAGGTGTGTATGATATTCAAGTAATAGAATTATGTTTGGTGTGTCCTAATTGTTCTATAAGTTGGTGTGTGGTATGAATTAAGATCCAGTGGGATCTGTTTAAAGTGCCAAAAACCAGTAACATTGCGCTACTAGTATGGCGCCTGGCGGCAAGAGCGAGCCGCCAGGCGGACGGAAACAAATCTGTGGCAGTGGCCACTGTTGATGCTTGGTGCCTGGCGGTAGGTAGGGTTCCGCCAGGCGGAATGGTGTAGCAGAGACCCTGACAATGTAGTGGCGCCTGGCGACGCGAGAAGGGTGCGCCAGGCGGTGGCGGCGAGTGGCGCCTGGTGGCGTGGTGGAGTCCGCTCGACGGTGACGATGCAGTGATGATGCTGCAGGCGCGTGACGCTTGGCGGTGTGTGATGCCCATCAGGCGGTCTGAACCTAGTGTGTGCCTGGCAACGTGGGATGCGCGCCAAGCGGTTTTGGTTCAGTGATGGTGCGCGAGGAAAGCTTTCTACACAACTTTAGGGGATGTTCATGATGCGATGCTTTGGCTGGGGGCCCAGTTACGAGTGTAATCTTGTATTGGGGTAACACGTGAGCACTCTAGGTTGTAGCCTGGTGGTTTGGGAAGTCCAGTGGAGTGTGCGAGTTGTGGCTCGTACGGCGAGTTTCGGGTGATTGCCCTCTTCAGAGTGATTCTCATAGAGCTTCGGTAGTCTGGAACAGCTACAAACTTCATGTTTGTTTCGGGGAACTCCACTTGGTGTCATGGTGAGATGCTGTCACTAGTGCAGAATTGGATTTTTACCTCGCCTTATAGGCCTCGGTTGGCCAGGAACCGAAGCCTATAATGGCGCGGTGGCAATTTTGCAATTATTGGCAACTTTTATGCCTCGG